>Ga0209941_1000050_pt1 | contig 267220 bp, 244 predicted proteins | sample ThiBiot_300_plan_FD_183945 | JGI IMG/M metagenome (GOLD analysis project Ga0209941, IMG submission 183945) | Wastewater bioreactor microbial communities from Cape Town, South Africa - Thiocy_solids_1 (SPAdes) | ecosystem: Engineered > Bioremediation > Thiocyanate > Unclassified | place: South... | reverse complement strand
GGCGAGGTGGTGGTGATCAACGAGAAGTTCGGCATCCGCCTGACCGACGTGATCAGCCCCGCCGAGCGCGTGCGCAAGTTGCGGTGACAGCGCCGTGAATTCGCCCTTCGACAGGCTCAGGACAGTGAAACCGGATCGCGCAGGCAGGATGCCGGAGCGAACATCGGCGCAGCCGATGGCCCGCAGGGCGAGCCGCCGATGCGGCGAGTCAATCGGGAATCGGATTGTCGCGGCCCTGGCGCCGGCAGCGTTGCCCGCCGCCGACATCAACGTGGGCGGCGAACTGTTGCGGGTGATCGTCAGCCTGGTGGCGATCATCGCGATGATTCTCGTCGCCGGTTGGGTCACGCGTCGGTTGCAGCGTCGGCCGGGCGGCGGCGGGCGGCGCATCCGCTGCGTGGAATCGTTCGCCGTGGGCGCGCGCGAGCGCCTGCTGCTGCTGGACGCCGACGGCAAGCGGCTGTTGATCGGCACCGGCCCCGGTGGCATGCGCACCCTGCATGTCTACGACGGCGAGGCGCCGCGCGACATCGTTCCGGCGGCATCGAACGAGCCGCTCAAACCCGTGTTCGGCGATTTGCTGGCGCGACTGAAGGTGCGCTCGTGAGCGCGCGGCACTGGATCATCGGCGGCGCGCTGCTGCTGTTGCCGCTGGCCACCCTGGCGGCCACGCCGGGCATTCCGCTGGTGAACGTGCAACCGGCCGCCGACGGCAGCCAGAGCTGGACGCTGTCGCTGCAGATGCTGGCGCTGATGACGGCGCTGACGCTGCTGCCGGCGATCGCGCTGATGATGACCTCGTTCACCCGCATCATCATCGTGCTCGGCTTCCTGCGCCAGGCGCTTGGCACGCAGTCCACGCCGCCCAACCAGGTGCTGCTGGGGCTGGCGCTGTTCCTCACCCTGTTCGTGATGTCGCCCGTGCTCACCCGCGCCTACGACGACGGCATCAAGCCCTACATGGACGGCCAGATCACCGCCGAGCAGGCACTGCCGGCGGCCTCCGCACCGTTCAAGCATTTCATGCTCGAGCAGACCCGCGACGCCGACCTTCAGCTGTTCACCCGCCTGGCCAAGGAGAAGCCCTATGCCAGCAAGGCCGACGTGCCGTTCAAGGTGGCGATGCCGGCGTTCCTCACCAGCGAGCTGAAGACCGCCTTCCAGATGGGCTTCCTGCTGTTCATCCCGTTCCTCATCATCGACCTGGTGGTGGCCAGCGTGCTGATGTCGATGGGCATGATGATGGTCTCCCCGATGATCATCTCGCTGCCGTTCAAGATCATGCTGTTCGTGCTGGTGGATGGCTGGACACTGCTGCTGGGCACGCTGGCGGGGAGCTTCTACACGTGAGCGCGTGTTCGCCGACCGCCGTGGGCTCTGGCTACTTTGTAGGAGCGCACCCTGTGCGCGATGCTCTTGCGCTTGTTGCATTCAAAGGCAAGAGCTTTCGTCTGCCTGCGGCAGCCGAGTCACTTTCTCTTTGCGTGGCCACGCGCACGCAGGAGCGTGCGCGAACAGCGAAGCTGGCCCGAAGGGCGGAGGGCATGGATGCCCGGAGTCAAGAGAAAGTAACCAAAGAGAAAGGCCACCCCGCTTTCGCGCCTGACGGACATCCTGTCCATCAGGTCCGCGTGCGGGCTACGGGGTTTGTCGACAGGGCATCCTGCCCTGACGCCAAACTGGTTCGCATCCATGCGAACCACCCTGCGGGCTTTCCTACGCCCGCCCGCCGCTGCAGAGGGGCCCCGGGTAGAGCAGCGGGCCATCCTGGCCCGCACTTTTCAGAACGGCCAGATCAAGAGCAGCGCTGCGGCGAACCTGGGATCTGCTCTGGCTCCGGCTCTGGTTTTTGCTTTTCCGCTTTATCACCGAGTGCGGGCCACGATGGCCCGCTGCTCTCCCGGGGCCCCTGTGCGGCGGTGAGTCGGGGACGACAGGCCGCGCAGCGGGAGTCGACAGGGATGTCGACTCCTTTTCGCCAGGGCAGGATGCCCTGTCGAAAAGCCCGGCCCCGGCTCACGGACTTGTTGGGCAGGATGCCCAACAAGCGCCAAGCGGGGTGGCCTTCTCTTTTGGTTACTTTTCTCTTGGCCACGCAAGAGAAAAGTGACTCGGTCGCCGAAGGCGATCGACCGCTCTTGCTTTTGATTGCACCCCCACCAAGGGCAAAAACATCGCGCACAAGGTGCGCTCCTACAGGTGCAGGCGATCAGCCGCTCTTCGCCTTGGCTGGAACCAAGAGCATCGCGCGCGAGCACGCTCCTACAGGGGCGAAGCGAGTCGCGCCATCGGCGAACCACGCCGCAGGACCCCGTCCATGACCCCCGAATCCATCATGGAACTCGGCCAGCATGCGCTCTACGTGGCGATGCTGGTGGCCGCGCCGCTGCTGCTCACCGCGCTGGCGGTGGGCCTGCTCATCGGCGTGATCCAGGCGGCGACGCAGATCAACGAGATGACCTTGAGCTTCATCCCCAAGCTGATCGCGATGGCGCTGGTGGCGCTGGTGGCGGGGCCGTGGATGTTGCGCCTGCTGGTGCAGTTCACCACGCAGCTGATCCAGAGCCTGCCGGGCGCGATCAGATGACTGCGCTGGATCTGGCGCAGCTGCCGGCCTGGCTGGGCAGCCTGTTCTGGGCGCTGGGGCGGGTCAGCGGCCTGTGCCTGGTGGCGCCGGTGTTCAGCTCCACGGTGATCCCGGCGCGCATCCGCGTGGGCGTGGTAGTGGTGCTCTCGCTGGTGCTGGCACCGCTGGCGCCGACCACGATCGATCCATTGAGCGGCGCGGGCGTGGCTACGCTGGCGGGGCAGGTGGTGATCGGTGCGATGGTGGGTTTCGTGCTGAAGCTGGTGTTCGAGGCGGTGTCGTTCGGCGGCGAGCTGGTGGCACAGAGCATGAGCCTGGGCTTTGCCCAGGTGGTCAGCCCGGGTGCCGGGCAGTCCACCGTGCTGAGCCAGTTCTACCTGTTGCTGGTGACCTTGCTGTTCCTGGTGATGGACGGCCATCTGCAGCTGATCGCGCTGCTGGCCGACAGCTTCCACAGCCTGCCGCCGGGCACGCCGGCAGTCAGCGCCAACGCGCTGCACGCGGTGGTGGCGTTCGGCGCCGAGCTGTTCGCCGGGGCGGTGCGCGTGGCTCTGCCGGCGATGACCTCGCTGCTGGTGGTCAACATCGGCTTTGCGGCGATCAGTCGCGCGGCGCCGTCGATGAACCTGTTCGCGGTCGGTTTTCCGATCACCGTGTCGCTGGGCTTCATCGCCCTGTGGTTGTCGCTGCGCAGCCTGCCGGGCGCGTTCGAGGCGTTGCAGGGCAGCGCCTGGTCGCTGATGCGCGAATTGTTCGGGAGCTAAGAGCCTGCTCATGGTCTCCAGACGCTCCGCGTTGTCACCGAGTGGCCCCCAGGCGGCGGCGTGTGGCGCCGGCCTGCCTGGCTGGCAGGCCAAGCCGCGCGCCGCCGCCTGGGGGCCACTCGGTGACAACCCTTCGGGCCGGGTCTGTTTGCCCGCATGCCGGCGTCATCACTCAGTCGTGGACCGACGTCCACTCCTTCGTTCTTCCTTGGCCTTCGCGCAAACAGCTCCCGGCGCGGAGTGCCTGGAGACCACGAGCAGGCTCTGACATGTCCGACGACAGCGATCAGGAAAAAACCGAACAACCGACAGAGAAGAAACTTCGCGAATCGCGCGAGAAGGGTGAGGTCCCGCGATCGCGCGACCTGTCCGGTGCGCTGGTGGTGCTGGCCGGCGTGGCGGCGCTGATGAGCGGCGGGCAGAGCGCCCTGGAGCATGCGCGGCGCATCTTCGCGCTGGGCCTGGGTTATTCGCGCGAGGCGCTGTTCACCGATGCGCTGGCCGGCAGCGCCCTGCATGCGGCGATGCACGAGGCGCTGGGGCTGTTCGCGCCGGTAGCCATCGCCACCTTGCTGGCCGCGCTGGCCGGGCCGCTGCTGCTGGGTGGGTTGAACTTCAGCACCGAGGCGCTGCAGCCGAAGTTCGAGCGGCTCGACCCGATCAAGGGGCTGGGCAAGATCTTCGCCCTGCGCGGCCTGGTGGAACTGGGCAAGGCGCTGCTCAAGCTGGCCTTCATCGGCGGCGTGCTGGCGCTGGTGCTGCAGCACTGGCAGGGCGAACTGCAGGCCACCGGGCGCGGCTCGGTGGCGGCGGGCATCGCGCAGTCGATCGGCTTGCTCGGGCGTGCCGCGCTGTGGTTCGGCTCGATCCTCGCGCTGATCGGTGCGATCGATGCCCTTTACCAGAAGTTCGACCACGCCAAGAACCTGCGCATGACCAAGCAGGAGATCAAGGACGAGATGAAGGAGAGCGAGGGCAACCCCGAGATGAAGGGGCGCATCCGCCAGGTGCAGCAGGCGCAGGCGCGCCGCCGCATGATGGAGGACTTGCCCAACGCCGACGTGCTGGTGGTCAACCCCACCCACTTCGCCGTGGCGCTGCGCTACGACGATGGGCGCATGGGCGCGCCGCGGGTGATCGCCAAGGGCGTCGACGTGCTGGCGGCGCAGATCCGCCTGGTGGCGGCCAGCCACCGCATCCCCGTGGTGGAGGCGCCGCCGTTGGCACGCGCCTTGTATGCAACCACGGAGCTGGGCCGCGAAATCCCCGCGTCGCTGTTCGTCGCGGTGGCCCAGGTGCTCGCCTGGGTCTACCAGCTCAAGCAAGCCGCGGCGCAGGGCGAGAGCCCGCCGGCCGCACCCAACCCCGAGATCGACCCCGATCTGATGGGCCCCTACCGCGATGCGTGACGAGTCAAAACGATGACGGGTGCAGACGTACTGGGCAATTTCAGACACCTCGCGCGACGGGGTGTTGGCGCTCCGGTGATGATGCTGGCGATGCTCGGCATGCTGATGCTGCCGATGCCGCCGTTTTTGCTGGACATCCTGTTCAGCTTCAACATCGCCCTGTCGCTGGTGATCCTGCTGGCCGTGGTCTACGTGATGCGGCCGCTGGAGTTCGCCGCCTTCCCCACCGTGGTGCTGATGGCCACCTTGCTGCGGCTGGCGCTCAACATCGCCTCCACCCGCGTGGTGCTGCTGCACGGCCATGACGGCCCCGGCGCCGCCGGCAAGGTGATCGAGGCATTCGGCGAGTTCGTCATCGGCGGCAACTTCGCGGTCGGCCTGGTGGTGTTCGCCATCATCGTGGTGATCAACTTCGTGGTGATCACCAAGGGCGCCACCCGCGTGTCCGAGGTGACCGCGCGGTTCACCCTGGACGCGATGCCCGGCAAGCAGATGGCGATCGACGCCGACCTCAACGCCGGCCTGCTGACCCAGGAGCAGGCGCGCGAGCGACGCCAGGAAGTGCGCGAGGAAGCGGACTTCTACGGCTCGATGGACGGCGCCTCCAAGTTCGTCCGCGGCGACGCCACCGCCGGCATCCTGATCCTGTTCATCAACATCGTCGGCGGGTTCTTCGTCGGCGTGATGCAGCACGGCCTGTCCGCCAGCGAGGCGGCGCGCACCTACACCTTGCTCACCATCGGCGATGGCCTGGTGGCGCAGGTGCCGGCGCTGCTGCTGTCGGTGGCCGCGGCGGTGATCGTCACGCGCGTGTCCAAATCGCAGGACATGGGCAAGCAGGTGATCGGCCAGGTGTTCGGCCAGCCGCGCGCGCTGGCGGTGGCCGCGGTGGTGCTGGGCGTGATGGGCGTGATCCCGGGCATGCCGAACGTGGCCTTCCTGCTGCTGGGCGGCATCTGCGGCGGCATCGCCTGGCTGCTGTTCAAGCGCGAGCGCGAGACGCGCGAGCGGCTGGCCGAGTCGGTAGCCGAGGCGCCGGTGGCGGCCGCACCGACCGAGCGGCTGGAGCTGGGCTGGGAGGACGTGGCCAGCGTCGATCCGCTGGGCCTGGAAGTGGGCTACCGGCTGATCCCGCTGGTCGACACCCACCAGGGCGGCGAGCTGATGGGGCGGATCAAGTCGGTGCGCCGCAAGCTGTCGCAGGAACTCGGTTTCCTGGTGCCGGCGGTGCATATCCGCGACAACCTGGACCTCGGCCCCAACACCTACCGCATCACCCTGATGGGCGTGCCGATGGGCGAGGCCGAGGTGCACAACGACCGCCTGATGGCGATCAATCCGGGCCAGGTGCACGGCACCTTGCAGGGCATCGCCACGCAGGACCCGGCATTCGGGCTGGAGGCGGTGTGGATCGAGAGCGGCCAGCGCGAGCTGGCGCAAAGCTACGGCTATACCGTGGTCGACCCGGCCACGGTGATCGCCACGCATCTGTCGCACATCCTGCAGGGCCACGCGCACGAACTGCTCAGCCACCAGGACGTGCAGCAACTGCTGGACCGGCTCGCCGCCAACGCGCCGAAGCTGGTCGAGGACCTGGTGCCCAAGCGGCTGTCGCTGGGCGTGGTGGTCAAGGTGCTGCAGAACTTGCTGGCCGAGCGGGTGCCGATCCGCAACATGCGCAGCATCGTCGAATCCTTGGCGGAGCACGCCGGGCAGAGTCAGGATCCCGGCGTTCTGACCGCCGCCGTGCGCGTCGCGCTGGGCCGGCAGATCGTGCAGGAGATCACCGGGCTGGGTACCGAGGTGCCGGTGATCACGCTGGCGCCGGAGCTCGAACAGATCCTGCTCGGCTCGCTTTCCGGCGGCGGCGGCGTGGCCGGAGCCGCGGTGGAACCGGGTCTGGCGGACCGCCTGCAGCAGAGCGTGGCCGATGCCGCGCGACGCCAGGAAATGAGCGGCGAACCCGCGGTATTGCTGGTTGCGCCACCGCTGCGGCCATGGCTCGCGCGCTTCACCCGCCATGTGGCACAGAACCTGCACGTACTGGCCTACAACGAGGTGCCCGACAACCGTCGGGTGCGATTGGTACAAGCGCTGGGGCGCTAGCGCCCCAACGCCGGGAATAGGGAATAGGAAATAGGGAATAGGAAATGCGCGCACACGAAACTGAAATCGGGAATGGGAAATCGCGAAGGCCGCGTGCTGTCGAGCGCGACGCGGCTGCTTCTGCCGATTCCCTATTCCCCATTCCCTATTCCCGCGAGCGAAGCGAGCACCCATGAAAATCAAACGTTACGTAGCCCCCGACATGCGCCAGGCGATGCGCGAGGTGCGCGAGGAGCAGGGCGACGAGGCGGTGATCCTGTCGACGCGGCGGATTGCCGAGGGCATCGAGATCATCGCGGCGCTGGATTACGACGAAGCGCTGATGCGCGAGGCTTCGCGCCAGGGTGCCGCGCGTGCGCCGGCCGAGCCGCCACCACCGTTGCCGGCGGCGAACAGCCAGCCGCCGGTCGCGGAGGCGCCCGCGCCTCGTGCCGCGGTGGCACCGCCGCCGCCGCGTCGTCCGCGCGTCGAGCCGACGCCTGCCGCGCCGGTCGCCGCGCGTGCCGCGGCCGCGCCGCTGATGGAACGTGCCGCGCAGGACACGGCGCGCCTGCGCAACGAGCTGGGCAGCATGCGCGAGATGCTGGAAGTGCAGTTGTCCAGCCTCGCCTGGAACGACCTGGAGCGGCGCCAGCCGCTGCGCGCGCGGGTGCTGCGCGAGATGACCCGCATCGGCATCGAGCCCGACGTGGCGCGTTTGCTGGTCGACGACCTGCCCGAGCAGATCAATGCCGAGCAGGCGCGCTACCTGCCGCTGGGCATGCTCAGCCGCCGCCTGGCGGTGAGCGGCCGCGCGCTGGCCGACGATGCGCCGATGGTCACCGCGCTGGTCGGTCCCACCGGCGTGGGCAAGACCACCACCATCGCCAAGCTCGCCGCCCGCGCGGTGATGCGCCACGGCGCCGACCAGGTCGCCCTGGTCAGCACCGACCACTACCGCATCGGCGCGGCCGCGCAGCTGGAACACTACGGCCGCCTGCTCGGCGTGCGCGTCTACCCGGCCTACGACGGCGACAGCCTGCGCAAGGTGCTGGAACTCCTGCGCGATCGCCACACCGTGCTGATCGACACCGCCGGCGTGGCCAGCCACGATCCCCGGCTCAACCAGCAGCTGGACACCCTGGCCCAGGCCAATGAACTGCGCGCCACCCTGGTGCTGGCGGCGAACACGCATGCACAGTCGCTGGACGACGCCGTGCGCGCCTACCTGCCGCTGCAGCCGCAGGCCTGCATCCTGACCAAGCTCGACGAAGCGCCCAACCTGGGCGGCGCGCTGTCGGTGCTGATCCGGCGCCGGCTGGCACTGGACTACACCACCGACGGCCAGCGCGTGCCGGAAGACATCAGCGTGGCCGACGCGCGCGTGCTGGTGTGCCGCGCGGCGCAATCGCTGAAGACCGGCATTCCCGACGACAGCCTGATGGCCGACCGGTTCGGACTGGCGGTAGCCAGCGCATGAGCGGAGTACCTGCAATGGACCAGGCCTTCGGGCTGCAACAGACACTGGGCATGGCCGCCGGCCCGGCGACCCCGCCGGCCGCGCTGCCGCCGGGTCACCAGGCCAGCACCCTGTTCGGCAACGGCGCGCCCGCACGCCCGCCGTGCCGCACCATCGCGGTGGCCGGCGGCAAGGGTGGCGTGGGCAAGAGCACGGTCGCGGTGAACCTGGCGATGGCACTGTCCATCGCCGGCCGCGAGGTGATGCTGCTGGACGCCGACATGGGCCTGGCCAACGTCGACGTGATGCTCGGGCTCACCCCCTCGCGCCACATCGGCCACCTGCTCGACGGCGAGTGCACGCTGGAGGAACTGCTGCTGCCCGCCGCGCGCGGCCTGCAGGTGGTGCCGGCCGGCTCCGGTGCGCGCCGGCTGGCGCAGCTCGACAACGGCGAGCACGCGGCGATCATCCGCGCGTTCGACGAACTGGCGCGCCCGCCCGAATTCCTGCTGGTGGACACCGCTGCCGGCCTGTCCGACAACGTGACCATGTTTGCCGCCGCCGCCTCGGACGTGATCCTGGTGGTGTGCGACGAGCCCGCCTCGCTGACCGACGCCTACGGCCTGACCAAGGTGCTCAGCCGCGATTTCGGCGTGCGGCGCATCCGCATGGTGGCCAACATGGTGCGCAACGAGGGCGATGCGCGCGCGCTGCACCAGAAGCTGGCGCGGGTCAGCGACCGCTTCCTGGACGTGGTGATCGATTTCAGTGGATGGGTGCCGCACGACGAGCGTCTGCGCCAGGCCATCCGCAGGCAATGTGCCGTCGTCGACGTGTGGCCGTCGAGCCATTCGGCGCTGGCATTCAAGAAATTGGCGGAACTGGTCGATAAGTGGGCGGAGACGGACCGCGCAGTGTTCGACCGGATTGCCTTCTTTGGCGGCCGGAACGCAACGGCTGATGGGGTGCCGAGATGAGTGTGGCTTCGGAGTATCTGCAGGTTTCCCGCGAAAGTGCCGACGAACTGGTACGCCGGCATGCACCGTTGGTGCGGCGGATCGCCTATCACCTGATGGGGCGGTTGCCGGCCAGCGTGGACGTGGGCGACCTGATCCAGTCGGGAATGATCGGTTTGCTGGAAGCGTCGCGCAATTTCGCCCAGAACCGCGGGGCGAGCTTCGAAACGTATGCGGGCATCCGCATCCGTGGCGCGATGCTGGACGAGCTGCGACGCACCGACTGGGCGCCGCGCTCGGTCCATCGCAAGACCCGCGAGGTGGCGGAGGTGATCCGCCAGATCGAGGTCGAGACGGGTGCGGAGGCGGACGAGAAGGAGGTGATGCGGCGGCTGGGCATCAGCGCCGAGGAATACCACCAGGTGCTGGCCGATGCCGCCTGCGTGCGGCTGCTCAGCCTCACCGGGTCGGACGACGGCGACGAGGGCGGCGTGATGGACGTGGCCGACGAGGGCAGCCTCGGGCCGTCGGAGAACATCGAGCGCGAGGGCATGCGCGAGGACCTGGCCGAGGCGATCAGCGGCCTGCCCGAACGCGAGCAGCTGGTGATGTCGCTGTACTACGAACAGGAGTTGAACCTGAAGGAGATCGGCGCGGTGCTCGGCGTGAGCGAGTCGCGCGTCTGCCAGATCCACGGGCAGGCGGTGCTCCGGTTGCGCGCACGACTTTCCGGCTGGCGCGGCTGACCGCGGCCGGACGGACCAAAACCAAGGGGCCGCCTGACGGCCCATGTGGAGAGAAGCGTTGGACAAGAACATGAAAATCCTGGTGGTGGACGACTTCTCCACCATGCGGCGCATCGTCAGGAACCTGCTGGTGGAGCTGGGTTTCAGCAACCCGCTGATCCAGGAGGCCGACGACGGCGAGAACGCAATCGCGATGCTGCGCAGCCAGCCGTTCGACCTGGTGGTCACCGACTGGAACATGCCCAACATGACCGGCATCGACCTGCTCAAGGCGATCCGCGCGGAAGCGTCGCTGAAGGGCCTGCCGGTGCTGATGGTCACCGCCGAGAACAACCGCGACCAGATCATCGCCGCCGCCCAGGCCGGCGTGAACGGCTACATCGTCAAGCCGTTCACCGCGGTCACGCTGAAGGAAAAACTCACCAAGATCTTCGAGCGCATCGCCGCCGGCGGGGTGGCCGCATGAACGCCGCCGCTCCCGCCCTGGCGATGGACAAGGACCTGCCGACCGAACTGCGCGAACTGCTGAACAGCCCGAACGGCGCCGAGTTCGAGCAGGCGCTGGACGCCATCGTGCGCCAGCGCGAGCAGCACATGTTCCGCGCGCTGGGCCAGCTCGCGCGCGACCTGCACGACGCCGTGCGCCGGCTGGGCACCGACCTGGCGCAGGACGGTTTCCCCGGCAACGTCGCCGACGCGCGCCAGTACCTGCAGGACGCGCTGGAGATGAGCGCCAACGCCGCGCACCGCACCATCGACTTCGCCGAGCGCATGCGCCCGCAGGCCGAGGCGCTGACCATCAACGCCGCCGAAATGCTCAAGTGGTCGCAGGACAACGAGCCCTCCGCGGTGCTCGCGCGCGAATCGGTGATGTTCGCCGAGGGCTGCCGCGAAGGGCTGGCCGAACTGGTGGTGGCGCAGTCGTGGCAGGACCTCACCGGGCAACGCATCAAGAAGGTCGACAACTTCATCGGCTCGGTCGAGTCGACCCTGCTGGAACTGGTGCGCCTGACCGGCGCGCTGGCAGGCAGCGACCTGCCGGCCAGCGCGGCCAAGGTCTCCAGCCAGGAGGAGGCCGACCGCCTGCTCAGCGAATTCGGATTCTGAGGACATGGCCTCGATGGACACGGCATTCGACCTCGAGCTGCGCCAGGATTTCCTGGTCGAGGCCGGGGAGTTGCTGCAGCGGCTCGGCGAGCAACTGGTGGCGCTGGAGACGTCGCCGCGCGACAGCGAGCTGCTCAACGCCGTGTTTCGCGCGTTCCACACCGTCAAGGGCGGCGCCGGTTTCCTCGCGCTGGAGCCGATGGTGGTGCTGTGCCACCACGCCGAGGATCTGCTCAACGAGGCGCGCAACGGCAAGGTCGCGCTGGACGCCGCCCACATGGACGGCCTGCTGCAGGCGCTGGACCTGCTCAACGACATGATGGCCGCGGTGAGCGACGGCGGCGCGATGGCGATGCCGCCGCCGGCCCTGCTGCAGGCGCTCACGCCGCACGCCGCGGCGCCGGCACCGGTGGCCGCGCCGCCGCCGGCCGCGGCGCCTGCCGAAGCCGGCGCCATCGACGACAACGAATTCGAGGCGCTGCTGGACACCTTGTACGGCACCGCCGCCCCCGGCACCGTCGCGCCGGCCCCGCTTCCCGCCGCGCCGCCGGCCGGCATCGACGACGACGAGTTCGAGGCCCTGCTCGACAGCCTGCACGGCAAGCCGGGCCAGCCTGCCGCACCTTCACCTTCACCTGCACCGTCGCCCGCAACGACCGCGCCGTCGGCGAACGCCGCCCCGGCGCGTCCGGCCGCGGCGGCGGATCATTCGGTGCGGGTGGACACCGCGCGACTCGACCTGCTGGTCAACCACGCCGGCGAACTGGTGCTGCTGCGCAACCGACTGCTCAGCCTGGCCGCGCGCCTCGGCGACGAATCGCTGGCCACCACCGCCGGCGAACTCGATCGCGTCACCGACGCGCTGCAGGGCGCGGCGATGGGCATGCGCATGCAGCCGGTCGGACGCCTGTTCCAGCGCTTCCCGCGGATCGTGCGCGACCTCGCGCGCCAGCTCGGCAAGGAGGTCGAACTGGTGCTGGAAGGCGAGGGCACCGACCTCGACCGCGGCCTGGTCGAAGCGCTGGCCGACCCGCTGATCCACCTGCTGCGCAACGCACTGGACCACGGCGTGGAAATGCCGGACGAACGCGAGCGCAACGGCAAGCCGCGCAAGGGCCGCATCGTGCTTTCCGCCAGTCAGCGCGGCGAGCGCATCGTGATCGCGGTCAGCGACGACGGCCACGGCATGGACCCGGACATCCTGCGCCGCAAGGCGGTCGAGAAGGGCCTGCTGGACAATGCCCAGGCCGCCCGCCTGAGCGACGCCGAGTGCTATGAACTGATCTTCCGCCCCGGCTTCAGCACCGCCGCGGCAGTGTCGGACATCTCCGGCCGCGGCGTCGGCATGGACGTGGTCAAGACCCGCGTGGCCGAGCTGGGCGGCACCTTGCGCGTGCAGTCGCGGCTGGGCCACGGCAGCGAGCTGGAACTGACCGTGCCGCTGACCCTCGCCGTGCTGCGCGTGCTGATGGTGCGCGTGGCCGACCGCCTGCTGGCGCTGCCGCTGGGCAACGTGCAGGAAGTGTTCGAACTGGCCGACGGCCAGGATCGCGAGCTGGATGGCCGCCTGGTCGCCGAGCACCGCGGCCGCGCGCTGCCGCTGACCGATCTTGCGCGCTGGGTGGGCACCGATGCCGGTGCCGGCCGCCACGTGGTGGTGCTGCACATCGGCCACCAGCGCCTCGGCTGCCTGGTGCACGAGGTGCGCGGGCGCGAGGACGTCATCGTCAAGCCGCTCGGCCCGCTGTTCGCCGACGCCTCGGGTATCGCCGGCGCCACCGTCACCGGCGACGGACGGCTGGCGCTGGTGATGGACCTGGCGGGCCTGGTCGCCGCGGCCGACAGCTGTTCCGCCTCGCTGCAGAAGGAAGTCTGACCGCATGGACAGAATCAGCATCATCGGCACCATCCTGGGCTTCGTGGTGATCGTGATGGGCACCGTGCTCAAGGGCTCCACCGTGGAAGCGCTGTGGAACCCGGCCGCGTTCGTGATCGTGTTCTTCGGCACGCTGGCCGCGCTGCTGGTGCAGAACCAGGGCGCGGTGATGAAACACGCGCTCAAGATGATGAAACTGATCTACCGTCCGCCGCGGCACGAGCCGCGCGACCTGATCAGCCGCATCGTGGGCTGGAGCGAAATCTCGCGCCGCCAGGGCCTGCTCGGGCTGGAGCCGCAGATCGAGTCCGAGAGCGACCCGTTCGTCAGCAAGGGCCTGCAACTGCTGGTCGACGGCGGCGAGCCGGACACCATCCGCAGCGTGCTGGAAGTGGACATGGACACGCGCGAGGCGATCGACCTGGCCGGCGCCAAGGTCTACGAGAACGCCGGCATCTACTCGCCCACGCTGGGCATCATCGGCGCGGTGATGGGCCTGATGGCGGTGATGCAGAACCTGGCCGATCCGAGCAAGCTCGGCCACGGCATCGCCGCGGCCTTCGTGGCGACGATCTACGGCGTGGCGCTGGCCAACCTGTTCATGCTGCCGATGGCCGCAAGGCTGAAGAGCCTGGTGGGCAAGCAGTCGCAGATGCGCGAGATCCTGGTCGAAGGCCTGGTCTCGATCGCCCAGGGCGACAACCCGCGCCAGATCGAAGCGCGCCTGCAGGGTTACGTCGCGTGAGGCGGCATCGCCACGAAGAGCACCAGAACCACGAGGCGTGGGCGATCCCCTATGCCGATCTGATGACCCTGCTGCTGGCCTTCTTCGTGGTGATGTACGCGGTGTCGGTGGTCAACGAGGGCAAGTTCCGCGTGATGTCCGAATCGCTGCTGCAGGCCTTCAACGGCAACAGCCAGGTGATCGCGCCGCCGCCCGCGTCGGAAGGCCAGCGCCAGCCGGCCGCGGCCGTGCCGATCCGCCATTCCGTCAACCGCAGCAACCCGGTGACGCTGCCGTTGCCGCTGCTGCGCCCGCCGGCGCCGGGACGCGGCGGCGCGCAAAGCATGCACGACATCGAGAACCAGGTACGCAAGGCGCTGCAGCCGCTGATCGACCGCAAGCTGGTGGTGGTGCGCCACACGCCGAACTGGCTGGAGATCGAGATCCGCACCGACATCCTGTTCCCCAGCGGCGTGGCACAGCTTTCCACCTCGGCCAACGCCGTGCTGGAGAACCTGGCCGGCATCCTGGCCCGCTTCCCCAACGCGTTGCGCGTGGAAGGCTTCACCGACAACGTGCCGATCAGCACCGCGCAATATCCGTCCAACTGGGAGCTCTCCGCCGCGCGCGCGGCCAGCGTGGCGCGCTTGTTCGCGATGACGGGCGTGGCACCCGACCGGCTGGGCATCATCGGCTGGGGCGAGGTGCGTCCGCTGGCCACCAACGACACCGCCGAAGGCCGCAACCAGAACCGTCGCGTGCTGGTGGTGGTGATGAACGAGCGCACGGGCGAGCCGCGCGAGCAGCTCGATGCGCAGCGATGGAGCGAGCTGGCCGGCCCGGCCGCGGCGCCTGTCGCGAATGCTGCCGCACCCGCGCCTGCACCCGCTGCGGCCAGCGGGGCAGGCCTGCTGCCGGTCGTGCCGGCGGTGATCGCCGTCCATCCCGCCGACCCGCTGCCTGCCGCGGTCGCACCCGCCGTGCCGGCCGATGCGCCGCATCCGGTCGCGCGCAACCTGAGCCCGGATCGGTGAGCGCCATGCCTCTGTTCAACCTTGCCGGACCCTGCCCATGAACGCGCCCGCCTGCGCACCCGCCGCTGCCGCCGGGCACTGGCTGTCGTTCCGCATCGGCACGCAGCTCTATGCCGCGCCGCTGGCGGCGGTGAACGAGGTGATCCGCGACGGCGACATCACCCCCGTGCCCGGTGCCGCCGCCGACGTGCTCGGCGTGCGCCACCTGCGCGGACGCATCGTGCCGGTGCTCGATGGCCAGCGCCGCATGGGCGTGGCGAATGTGCCGCTCGACCCGGCCAGTGTTCGCATCGTGATGCTGGCCCACGCCGAACACCTGGTCGGCCTGCGCGTGGGCGCGGTCGGCGAGCTGCTGCACAGCGACGGCATCGAGATCGAACCCCCGCCGCCGGGCCGCGCCAGCCGCCGCGACGATCCGGTCACCGGTGTACTGTCATGGCAGGGTGGATTCGTGGCCCTGCTTGATGTATGTCGGTTGTGTCGACTGGGGGGAGAAGCGGGCCATGTGGCTTGAGATCGGGATGGGGGTGCTGCTGGTGCTGGCGCTGGTCCAGTGCGCCGTGCTGTACCGGCTGTGGCAACACTCGTTGCAGCTGCAGCAACGCGTCGAACAGGTCGTGCATGACACCGCCCACGGCGTCACCGACGTGCCGACCTCGATGCTGGTTGCCGCGCTTGGCCGGGTCGAACGGCAGATCCGCCACGCCGAGCAGCAACCGCCGCCCACCCGCCAGTCCTACGAGCTGGCCCAGCAACTGGCCCGCGAAGGCGCCGACCTCGACCAGCTGGTGAGCCGCTGCGGCCTCTCGCGCGACGAGGCGCGGCTGGTAATGCAGATGCATCCGGCCGGTTCCTGACACCGCCCGAACACATCGCAGGGCGGGCACCGCCCGCCGACCGACCGTTCCGCGATATGACGATGGCGGGCATTGCCCGCCCTACGATCCGCCTCGTTTCTGTAGGAGCGCACCCTGTCCACAAGGGACTTCCTTCGGTCGTGCGCGATACCTTTCGTCACGCAAAGAAGAGCATCGCGCGTAGGGCGGGCACCGCCCGCCATGCGACCGGCGACGCGGCTACTCTTCCGCCGCGTCGTAGATCGTGGCCAGCACCGAGGCGGCGGCGGCGTAGAGCTGCACGGGGATGTCGTCGCGCAGGCGCAGCGTGGCGAGCAGGGCGGCGATCTGCGCGTCGTGGTGCAGCGGTACGCCCAGCTCGCGGGCGCGGGCCAGCAGCAGTTCCAGCGACTGCGGCGACATCGGCGCGGTTTCCTCGCCGGCGCTGGCCAGGCGCAGGCTGACCCGCTTCGGTGGCGGCTGATCGTTCATGCGGTGGCCTTGAGCAACAGGGCACTGCTGCCCGGTGGGTGCGGTATGCCGACCTGGCAGCTCAGCTGGTCGAGCAGCACGCCGCAGGCAGCCAGGCGCTGGCGCAGCGGGGTGAACTGGCGCTCCAGTTTCTGCGCAGTCTCGATGCGCTCGGCCCACAGCCGCACCGACAGCCGCGGCTCGTTCAATTGCAGCTCGCCCTGCACCGGGCCCAGCGGGGGCAGGTCCAGCGCGAAACCCAGTGTCCAGCCCTTGCTACCCTCGGCGCCGTCGGTGCCGAACTCCAGCTTGATCTGCAGCACGTCGTGGCCGCCCTTGCCCAGCAGCGGCACCTCGATGATCCAGGCCGAGGCGGGATGGGCGCTGGCATCGAGCTGCGCCACTTCGATGCGTGCCAGCGCGGCCTTCACGTCGCCGTGCAGGCGGCGCAGCAACTGGGCCACGTCGTCATCGCCGGTCAGCGCCGGCAACGGCAGCGGCAGGCGCGGCTGCGACTGCAGTGCGCGCTGCAGCAAGGGTGGCGCGGCGTCGCCGCGATCCGATGGCGGCGGTGCCGGCGCACGCCGGTCGAGCAGGCTGGCCAGGCGCAGCAAGGCGCCTTTCCAGTCGTCGGCGGGCGGCATCGGCTGGCCGGGGCGCGGTTGCAGCAGTCGTGATTCGAAGAACAGGCCGCTGCGCCGGATCGCCTCGCGCAGGCCGTCGCCGCGGGTGATTTCCGCCGGCGTGCGCAGCGCCTGCTCCAGCACCGCCAGCGCGGTGCGCACGTCGGCCGGCAATTGACGCAGCGCCGGCCGCTGGGCCAGCGCGGAGAGCGTTGAAAGCAGCGGCGTGTAGCCGTTCTGCTGCGGCAGGCGTTCGCGCAGCATGCGCTGGAAAGTGGGGTCGGCCGCCTGGCTGAGCACCTCCAGTTGCGGCTGCGCGCCCAGGCTCAGCACACGCACCTGGAACTGTGCCGGCAGTTGGCTGTGCGACACGTCCGCCTCCACCGTGAGCGCGCCGATCTGCAGCACCAGCAGGCCTTGCGGGTTAACGCCCAGCGGGCGCGCCGCCAGCACCGTGCCGATGCGCCAGCTCTGGGCGGTGGTGCCGGAGGCGGCACCAGCCCAGGTAAGCGCGGCGAGGCTGATCGGTGGGATGTTCAAGCGTAAGTTCCTGCGCCTGGCGCGGATGGGAAAGGCGGCGGTCGCGAAGGTCATCGGCCGCTTGCGGGAATACTTGAGCGTGCCGTTTGGGCGCGCGACGCCTGCCGGCGCCGGCAGGGAAACCCGGGAGAACCCGGGCTGCCGTCATTCCCGCTTTCGCGGGAATGACGGCAAAAGGGCAGTTATTCGAGACTCCCTAAAGCGAACCGCCCGGCGGCCGATAGAGCAGGCGTCGGCGCACAACGGCGCGAACGGAGTCATCGAAATGGGCGGCAAGCGGGCAGCTAAGAACAAGCAGCCACCGGCGGCGGCCGACGGGGCCGCGGTGGTCTGCCTGCCGGCGGACTGCCGGCTGGCCGCGCAGATGGCGCTGAAGGAACAACTGCAGCAGGTGCTGCAACACGGCGACATCGTGATCGACGCGCAGGCGCTCGAGCGCGTCGACACCGCGGCGTTGCAGTTGCTGGTGCTGTTCCGGCGCGAGCTGGAACACAACGGCGGCGCGCTGGCCTGGCGCGGCACCAACGAGGTCCTGCACGAGGCCGCGGCCCTGCTCGGGCTGGAACAGTCATTGAACCTGCCGACGGCAACGTCGGCCTGATACGAGGTGGCAGCATGGCAAAGATTCTCGCGGTAGACGATTCGGCCTCGATGCGGGGCATGGTGGCCTTCACCCTGCGTGGCGCCGGCCACGAGGTGACCGAAGCGGAGAACGGCCAGCTGGCGCTGGACGCCGCGCGCGGCGGCGCGTTCGAGCTGGTGCTGGCGGACGTCAACATGCCGGTGATGGATGGCATCGCGATGGTGCGCCAGCTGCGCGCGCTGGATGCGTACAAGGGCGTGCCGATCCTGATGCTGACCACCGAGTCGCACACCGAGAAAAAAATGGAAGGCAAGGCCGCCGGCGCCACCGGCTGGCTGGTCAAGCCGTTCGACCCGGAACAGCTGCTGGCCACCGTCAAGCGCGTGCTCGGCTGAAGGAATACCGATGGGCGCCGTCGACCTGACCCAGTTCCACAAGACCTTCTTCGAGGAAAGCCTGGAAGGGCTGGACGCCATGGAAGCGGCGTTGCTCGCGCTGGATTCGGGCTCGACCGACCATGAGCTGGTGCACACCATCTTCCGTGCCGCGCACTCGATCAAGGGCGGCGCGGCCACCTTCGGCTTTGCCGAGGTGGCTGCGTTTACCCACGTGGCCGAATCGTTGCTGGAGGAAGTGCGCAGCGAACGTCGCGGCGTGGACGGCGAACTGATCGACCTGCTGCTGCGCTCGGTGGATTGCCTGCGCGCGATGCTCGACCACACCAGCCACGGCCTGCCCGCGGCCGACGCCGACAGCGAGGCGCTGCGCGGCGAACTGGTGCGCCTGGTCAGCGGCGAAGCGGCCCCCGCGCCGGCGGCGGCGACCCCCGCGGCAGCGAGCGTGGACGGCTGGGCGATCCGCTTCGTGGCCTTGCCGCATCTGTTGCAGACCGGCAACGATCCGCTGCGCCTGTTCCGCGAACTGCAGCAACTGGGGCAGCTCGACGTGTGCCGCGCCTTCGTGGTCGACGCGGCGCCGACGCAACTGGCCGAACTCGATCCGGGCCAGTGCTGGCTGGGCTGGGAATTGCGCCTGCATGGTGCCGTGGCGCGCGCCGAGGTGGCCGCGGTGTTCGACTGGGTCGAGGGCGACTGCGAGCTGACGATCGAGCCGATCGCCGCCGCGCCCGTTGCTCCCGCCGCGCCCGTTGGGGTCGCGCCGACCCTCGTCGCGCCACCGGTCGCCGCCCCCGCCGCCAGCCCCGCGCCCGCCAGCGCGCCGCGCCCGGTCCGCGAAACGGCGGCCGCGAGCAGCGAGGGCAGCTCGATCCGCGTCGGCATCGACAAGGTCGATGCGCTGATCAACATGATGGGCGAGCTGGTGATCACCCAGTCGATGCTCAGCGACATCGGCGAACATTTCCACCTCTCGCAGCTCGAACGCCTGCGCGAGGGCCTGCTGCAGCTGGAGCGCAACACGCGCGAGCTGCAGGAGAGCGTGATGCGCATCCGCATGCTGCCGATCGGTTCGGTGTTCAACCGCTTCCCGCGGCTGGTGCGCGACCTCGAGCGCAAGCTCGGCAAGCAGGTGAAGCTGGAACTGCACGGCGAGCACACCGAGCTGGACAAGACGGTGCTGGAAAAGATCGGCGATCCGCTGGTGCATCTGGTGCGCAATGCGATCGACCACGGCCTGGAATCGCCGGAGCAGCGCCGCGCCGCCGGCAAGAACGAAACCGGCACCTTGCGGCTGGACGCCTACCACGAAGGCGGCAACATCGTGGTGCAGATCAGCGACGACGGCGCCGGCCTCAACCGCGCCGCCATCGTGGCCAAGGCCGAGCAGCGCGGCCTGATCCGCCCCGGCCAGGAAGTGGACGATGCCGAAGTGGCCGAGCTGATCTTCCAGCCGGGCTTCTCCACCGCCGCGCAGGCCACCGACCTGTCCGGCCGCGGCGTGGGCATGGATGTCGTGCGCCGCAACGTGCGTGACCTCGGCGGCAGCGTCGGCGTGCGCAGCCAGAGCGGCAAGGGCAGCGTGTTCACCATCGCCCTGCCGCTCACGCTGGCCATCATCGACGGCCTGGTCACCGCGGTGGGCGAGGAGCGCTACATCGTGCCGCTGATCTCCATCGTCGAGTCGCTGCGGCTGCGCCCGGAGATGGTGCGCAAGATCGCCGGCGGCGGCGAGGTATTCCATTTCCGCAACGAGTACCTGCCGATCATGCGCCTGCACCGCGCGTTCGGCTGCAACGCGGCGATCACCGAGATCGAGCGCGGCATCGTGGTGGTGGTCGAGGAAGAGGGTCGCCGCGTGGGCCTGCTGGTGGACGACCTGCTCGGCCAGCAACAGGCGGTGGTGAAGTCGCTGGAGGCGCATTACCAGCGCGTGCAGGGCATTTCGGGCGCCACCATCCTCAGTGATGGTTCGGTGGCGCTGATCGTGGATGTGTGTGGCGTGGTGCGGTTGGGGCAGCGCGGCAAGGCGGCGGCCTGAACGTGCATGCCGCGACGGCGCCTGCAAGCGTCCTTCAAGAATGGCGACGACGAACCCGGATGCGTTCGCCGGCGAGTGTTACGGCGCCTCTGCGCGCCGCCCCGCGCGGTCATGGTGGCCGGCGGGCCTTCTCTTCGAGGTGTTCGAGATGTTGTCGGCGATACGCGGTTTCTTTGATCGGCTCAGCCTGAACGCACGGCTGGTGCTGGTCGTGTCGGTGGTCGTGCTGGGGCTGTTCGGCCTCACCGTGATGAATGCGCTGCAAAATCGCGCCGGTCAGATGGACGGGCTCCAGAGCCTGTTGCGCAGCCAGATCGAGTCGGCCGTGTCGGTGGCTGCCGCGTTCCACGAGCGCGCGGGCAAGGGCGAGTTCAGCGAGGCGGAGGCGCAGAAGCGCGCGCTCGCCCAGATCCACGACATGCAGTGGAACAAGGGTGCCGGCTACGTCTTCGCATTCGACGACAAGTACACGTTGACCTCGCACCCGGTGATGCTGGACAAGCTTGGCACCAGCGTGCGCGAGATGACCGACCAGAACGGCAAGCCGATCTTCCAGGCGATGCACGCCATCGACATGAAGGACGGCGGCGGGCTGACCTATTACGACTGGCTCAAGCCCAGCAGCAAGAAGATCGTGGGCAAGGTCACCTACTCCGAGCGCTATCAGCCGTGGGGTATGCACTTCGGCGCCGGCGCCTATTTCGACGACATCGATGCGCAGTTCCGCCAGACCCTCGCACTGAACCTGGGCAAGGCGGGATTGCTGGCATTGCTGGTGATCGGGCTGGTGTGGCTGTCGATGCGCAGCATCCGTCGCAGCATCGGCGGCGAGCCGGGTTTCGCGGTGGCCATGGCCACGCGCATCGCCAACGGCGACCTGGGCAAGGACGACGGTGGCAAGACGTTTGCAGCCGGCAGCCTGCTGGCCGAATTGGCCCGCATGCGCGACCGGCTGACCGGCATCGTGGGCGAAGTGCAACATGGCTCGGAGGCGGTGAGCAGTGCAGCGCAGCAGATCGCCAAGGGCAACGACGACCTCAGCCAGCGCACGCAGGAGCAGGCCTCCAGCCTGGAGGAAACCGCCGCCTCGATGGAGGAGATGACCTCCACCGTGAAACAGAACGCCGAGAACGCCAGCTACGCCAACCAGCTTGCCAGCGGCGCGCGCGAGCAGGCCGAGCGCGGCGGCGAGGTGGCCGCGCAGGCGGTGGCGGCGATGGACGAGATCAATGCCTCCAGCCGCAAGATCGCCGACATCGTGGGGCTGATCGACGAGATCGCGTTCCAGACCAACCTGCTGTCGCTCAACGCCGCGGTGGAAGCCGCGCGTGCCGGCGAGCAGGGCCGCGGCTTCGCCGTGGTGGCCAGCGAGGTGCGCAGCCTGTCCCAGCGCAGCGCGGCGGCGGCGAAGGAGATCAAGGGGCTGATCAACGAAAGCGTGCAGCGGGTGCAGGCCGGCAGCGCGCTGGTCGACCAGTCCGGCGCGGCGCTGACCGGCATCGTGGAGAGCGTCAAGAAAGTCACCGACATCGTTGCCGAGATCGCCGCGGCCAGCCACGAGCAGTCCGCCGGCATCGACCAGGTCAACCGCGCCGTGATGCAGATGGACGAGGTCACCCAGCAGAACGCGGCGCTGGTCGAGGAAGCCGCCGCCGCCGCGCGGGCGATGCAGGAACAGGCGCTGGAACTGCAGCGGCAGATGAGGTTCTTCCAGCTCGGCGGCGCACCGTCCGATGCGCAAGCGCCCGTCGCGGCGCCGGAATCGGCACGCGTGGTGGAGCTGCCGCGCAAGGCGGTGGCTCGTGCTGCCGAGCCGGCGCCGCGGCGCGCGGCGGCCGCCGGCGCCTGGACCGAGTTCTGATTCTCCGTTTCGCGGTCCTCCCACGGGCGCTTGCCTGCCAGCGGCCGCCCGATGGCGGGACCGCGCCCGTCTTCCGCACGGCGCGGCAGCAGCGGCCGCGTCCCCTTTCCGCTCAAGTTTCCTGTCGCCGTGCCGACACAGGTGATGGCGGCACGGCGACCGCAATCGCCCATCACGAGGTAGCAGGCTCATGCACGAGAACACCGATGGCGCGGCACCGACGGTGCAGCAGCTGACGTTCAACCTGGCGGGCGAGGAGTACGGCGTCGACATCCTGTCGGTGCGCGAGATCCGCGGCTGGTCGCGCGTGACGCGCATCCCGCAGACGCCCGACCACCTGCTCGGCGTGCTCAACCTGCGCGGCGCGATCGTGCCGATCATGGACCTGCGCCTGCGCTTCGGCCTGGAGCGCGAGAGCTATGGCGACAGCACGGTGGTGATCATCGTGGCGGTCGCCGAGCGGTTGTTCGGCATCGTGGTGGATGCCGTTTCCGACGTGGTCGACATCGACCCGTCCGCGATCAAGCCGGTGCCCGACATGGGCGCCGTCGTGGACACCCGCTACCTGAAAGGTCTGGCCACCCATGTCGAACGCATGGTGATGCTGCTGGACGTGGACAAGCTGATGCGTCCGGAAGACGTGGAAACCCTGGACGCGGCGTTGCCGCATGTCCGCGAAGTCGAAGTTGCCGCCTGAATCGGGGAATGCTCATGAAGATCAAGAAAGTGCTGGCACGTTTCGCCAAGGTGCCCACCCTCACCGTCAAGGCGCGCCTGATCGGCGTGTTCGCTCTGCTCGGCGCGATGCTGGTGGCCGGTGCGGCGATCGGCCTGGGCGTGATGTCCTGGCAGAACGAAGGCATGCGCACGAGTTACGAGGAGGCGATGGTGCCGGCCAGCCTGATGGGCCAGCTGCGCGCCAAGTCGCTGCTGAATTTCATCGTGCTGGGCGAGGCCGCCGGCGCGATCGACAAGCCCAACCAGGTGAAACAGAAGGTCGCCGAGTCCGAGCAGATCCAGAAGGATATCGCGGCGGTCAACAAGCAACTGGCCGCCATTCATCTGAGCCCGGAGGTCGCCAAGAAATACAAGGACTACAACGACACCACGGGGGATTACAGCGATGCGCTGAAGGAGATCTACGACGGCCTCAATTCCAGCGACACCGGCACCGCCGACATGATGGACATGCAGCTGCGCCCGTTGCTGATGATGCGCCAGGACGCACTGGACAAGCTGGTCACCGCGCAGAGCGACGAAGTGCGTGACATCTACCAGTCGCAGGTCAAGCGCTACCGCTTCGTGCAGACCACCACGCTGGCGGCGCTGATCGCCGGCCTGCTGCTGGCGCTGTTCGTCGCGGTGCGGCTGATCCGCTCGATCACCGGCGCCTTGCACCATGCGGTGAAGATCGCCGACCAGATCGGCGAGGGCAAGCTGGGCCATGACATACGCGTGAACCGCAAGGACGAGTTCGGTCGCCTGCTGCTCGCCTTCCGCAACATGGACCAGCACCTCAGCGAGATCGTGGGCGAAGTGCGGCTTGGCTCGGATGCGGTGAGCACGGCCGCCCAGCAGATCGCCCGCGGCAACGACGACCTCAGCCAGCGCACGCAGGAACAGGCCTCCAGCCTGGAGGAAACCGCTTCGTCGATGGAGGAGATGACTTCCACCGTGAAGCAGAATGCGGAGAACGCCAGCCACGCCAACCAGCTCGCCCGTGGTGCGCGCGAACAGGCCGAACGCGGCGGTGAAGTGGCCGGCAAGGCGATCGCGGCGATGACCGAGATCGACGCCTCCAGCCGCAAGATCGGCGACATCGTGGGGCTGATCCAGGAGATCGCCTTCCAGACCAACCTGCTGGCGCTCAACGCGGCGGTGGAAGCGGCGCGCGCCGGCGAGCAGGGCCGCGGCTTCGCCGTGGTGGCCACCGAGGTGCGCAGCCTGGCCCAGCGCAGCGCCGGCGCTGCAAAGGAGATCAAGGGCCTGATCAGCGACAGCGAGGAAAAGGTGCGTACCGGTTCCGAGCTGGTCAACCAGTCAGGCAAGGCGCTGGCCGAGATCGTCGACAGCGTGAAGAAAGTCACCGACATCGTGGCCGAGATCGCCGCGGCCAGCCATGAGCAGTCTGCCGGCATCGACCAGGTCAACAACGCCGTGATGCAGATGGACGAGATGACCCAGCAGAACGCCGCGCTGGTCGAGGAAGCCTCGGCCGCTGCCCGCGCGATGCACGAGCAGGCCGACGAACTGGCACGCCAGGTGGCGTTCTTCCAGGTCGCCGACAGCGGCCAGGCGGCGCCGGCCAAGGCGCCGGTCGCGGCCGCCGCCGCGGTGGAGACTGCCGCGGTATTGGCCGCCGTGCGCAAGGCGCAGCCGGCACGCGCGATGGCCGAGGCGGACGCCGCCGCGGCTGGTGCGTGGAAGGAGTTCTGAGCATGAACGCGACGGTCGACATGCCCGTCGCCGAGCTCGCCGGCGGTCCGCGCCTGGGCGACAGCGAGTTCGAGTTCCTGCGCAAGTTCGTCTACACCCACTGCGGCATCTCGCTGGGCGAGCACAAGCGGCAACTGGTGCAGGGGCGGCTGTTCCGTCGCCTGCGCGCGCTTGGCCTGCAGCAGTTCAGCAGCTATTGCGAGCTGCTGCAGCGCGATCCGCAAAGCGAACTGGGCGAACTGGCCAGCGTCATCAGTACCAATGTGACCTCGTTCTTCCGCGAGGTGCACCACTACGACCTGCTGGTTGCCGAGCTGCTGCCGCGCTGGCTGGGAGACAAGCGTCGCAGCGGCGAGCGCCTGCGCATCTGGTCGGCGGGCTGCTCCACCGGCGAGGAGCCCTACGCGCTGGCGATGGTGCTGGCCGAGGCGATCGAGCAGCACGGCGCCAGCGGCGTGGACGCGAAGATCCTCGCCACCGACCTCTCGCCGCAGGCGCTGGAGACCGCGCGCCGCGGCGTCTATCCGCTGGACCGCCTCGGCGGCATCAGCGACGCCCATCGCCGCCGCTGGATGCTGCGCGGCTCGGGCGAGTACGAAGGCCTCGCCAGCGTGCATCCGACGCTGCGCGAGCTGGTCACCATCCAGCCGTTGAACCTGCTCCACGAATGGCCGATGAAGGGCCCGTTCGACGCGATCTTCTGCCGCAACGTGGTGATCTATTTCGACCAGCCGACCAAGCAGCGCCTGTTCCGTCGCTACGCGGAGCTGTTGCCGGTCGGCGGCTACCTGTTCCTGGGCCACAGCGAGTCGCTGCACGGCATCAGCGAGGATTTCGAACTGATCGGCCGCACGGTCTACCGGAAACGCGGTTGATGGACGTGCAGCTGGCCGATCGACGCAAGGCGCCCGCGATTTCGGCGGCACCGCCGGGCTTCGAGCACCTGCGGCGCTTCTGGGACCCGGCGCAGGGCTGCATGACGGTCAAGGTGCTTCCCGGCGAGTTCTACGTCAGCGACCAGGAAGAAATGCTCAGCACCGTGCTGGGCTCGTGCGTCTCCGCCTGCATCCACGACGTGCGCCGCGGCATCGGCGGCATGAACCATTTCATGCTGCCCGAACCGGTCGGCGAGCGCGACAACTGGTCCTCCACCGTGGGCCGCGCGGCCCGCTACGGCTCGGACGCGATGGAGCAGCTGATCAACGCGATCCTCAAGGCCGGCGGCCAGCGCGCCGACCTGCGCGTGAAGGTATTCGGCGGCGGCCGCGTGCTGGCGCGCATGAGCGACGTGGGCCAGCGCAACATCGAGTTCGTGCGCCGCTACATCACGGCGGAGAACCTGGAGCTGGTGGCGTCGGATCTCGGCGACGTGTTCCCGCGCCAGGTGCAGTTCTTCCCGCACAGCGGCCGCGCCCGCGTGCGCCTGCTCCGGCGCAGCGACGACGTGGCGCTGGTGGCCGGCGAGAGCGGTTACCTCAAGCGTTTGGCAAACGATCCGATAAAGGGTGAGGTGGAGCTGTTCTAGTGGCGGCGGCGGGGGCCGGAAGTGGCCGCACTGCTTCCGCCTCCGCGCTCGCGGCTCGTTTCGCACCACCCTCGACAAGACAAGGCAGAGAAGCAGGCAATGACAAGGGTGCGCGTTCTGGTGATCGACGATTCCGCATTGGTGCGCAAGCTGATGTCGACGATGCTTGCCTGCGATCCGGAGATCGAGGTGGTCGGCGCTGCCGCCGACCCGCTGATCGCCCGCGAGAAGATCAAGCAGCTCAACCCCGACGTGCTGACCCTTGACGTGGAGATGCCGCGCATGGACGGCATCACCTTCCTGGAAAACCTGATGCGGCTGCGGCCGATGCCGGTGGTGATGGTGTCGTCGCTGACCGTGGAAGGCGCCGACGTTACCTTGCGCGCGCTGGAAATGGGCGCGGTGGATTTCTTCGCCAAGCCCGACCACGACCTGGCCAGCCGCTTCGGCGAATGCGCGCAGGAGATCTGCGACAAGGTGAAGCTCGCCGCGCGCACCCGCCCGCGCGCGCGGACCACGGTGCGCAAGCTGGACGTGGCGCCGCGCCTGTCTGCCGACGCCGTGCTGCCGCGGGCACAGACCGCCGGCAGCCGCGGCGGCAGTCCGATCATCGCCATCGGCGCCTCCACCGGCGGCACCGAGGCGGTGCGCGTGGTGCTGGAGGCGATGCCGCCGGATGCGCCGCCGATCCTGGTCACCCAGCACATCCCGGCTGCGTTCAGCGGCCCGTTCGCCGCGCGCATGGATCGCTGCTCGGCGATGCGCGTGTGCGAGGCGCAGGATGGCCAGCCGATCCAGTCCGGCCATGCCTACATCGCCCCCGGCAGCCACCACCTGCTGGCGATGTGGGATGGCGCGAAATATGTCTGCCGCCTGCACGACGGCCCGCCGGTGAACCGGCACAAGCCCAGCGTGGACGTGCTGTTCCGTTCGCTGGCCGCCAGCGCGGGCGCGGCCACGCTTGCCGTGCTGTTGACCGGCATGGGCGACGACGGCGCCCGCGGCCTGCTGGAACTGCGCCAGGCCGGTGCCGCCACGCTGGTGCAGGACGAGGCCAGTTCGGTGGTGTGGGGCATGCCCGGTGCTGCCTGGAAACTCGGTGCCGCCGGCGAAATGCTGCCGCTGGACCACATCGCGCCGCGCCTGCTGGCGCTGGCGCGCCAACCGCTAGCCGGCGCCATGCGCGCCTGATCCGGGGATTCGATCATGACTTTCACGCCCTCCCTTCTTGCCGGACGCCCGCTTGCCGGCGTCGCCGCCAGCGCGCTGGCGCTTGGGCTGTCGCTGCTGTGGCATCCGGCCTGGCTGGCGCCGCTGCTGGTGGTGCTGCTGACCGTGGTGTGGATCGTGGAGACCTGCCACCGCGCCGAACCGGCCGCCGAACCGGTACCGGCCATCCATGCCGGGCCGGTGCGCGAGGCGCTGGAAGACGTGCGCGGCGCGCTGGTCGACGAACTCGGCCACGCCAGCCGCGAACTGCACCAGGGCCTGGGCCTGCTGCGCGATGCCGTCTCCGAGCTCGGCGGCGGCTTCGACGGCCTCTCCAACAAGACCGCGCTGCAGCAGTCGCTGCTCAAGCAGATCATCGAGGTGCAGGACGGCGGCGTGTCGATCCAGGATTTCGCCAGCCGCACCGGCGACCTGCTGGAGCACTTCGTCGGCATGATCGTGCAGATGTCGCGCGAGAGCCTGCGCATCGTCTACCGCATCGACGGCATGGCCAAGGAGATGGATGCGGTGTTCGGCCTGCTGAAGAACGTCAACACGATCGCCGAGGAAACCAACCTGCTGGCGCTCAACGCCGCGATCGAGGCGGCGCGCGCGGGCGAATCCGGCCGCGGCTTTGCCGTGGTGGCCGGGGAGATCCGCAACCTGGCCAGCAACTCCAACCAGTTCAACGAACAGATCGGCAGCCACGTCGAACGGGCGCGCGCAGCGATGGAGCAACTGCGCGGCCTGGTCGGCACGATGGCCTCGCAGGATCTCAACGTGGCGCTGTCGGCCAAGGGCGGCATCGACGCGATGATGGCCCACGTCACCGAGAGCGACGCGCGCACCAGCGCGGTGGCCGACCAGGTGGTGGAGATCAACCGCGGCCTGGGCAGCGACGTCTCCACCACGATCCGCTCGCTGCAGTTCGAGGACATCCTGAGCCAGCTGATCACGCAGACCCGCGCGCGGCTGGTGGAACTGCAGGAAATCACCGCCGATTGCACCCGCGACATCGAAGAGCTGGCCTGCGCATCGATGGACGCCGAGGCGCTGGACGAGCGCGCGCGACGCGTGCGTTCACGCCTCGCGGTACAACGCGAAAAGGCGCGCCTGCGCTCGCGCGGCCCGGCCCTGCAAAGCAGCATGGACGCCGGCGAAATCGAACTTTTCTGAGGATTGGCCATGATTGTTCACCACGACAGCGAAAGCGATTGCCTCAGCCTGCAACTGGGCGAGCGCTTCGATTTCAGCATCCACCGCGAGTTCCACGACGCCTGCCTCGGCGCCGGCCGCGTGGCACGCAGCTACCTGATCGATCTGGCCGAAGTCACCCACATGGACAGCTCCGCGCTGGGCATGCTGTTGCTGCTGCGCGAACACGCCGGCGCGGACCACGCGGACATCCGCATCGTCAACGCCGGCACCGAACTGCGCGGCACCCTGCGCGTGGCGGGTTTCGACAAGCTGTTTGTGTTGCATTGAGGGGCGAGGGATCAGCTTCAAGAGAGCCCTGTCCCCCGCGGCATTTCCCGCAGGAGCCCGCTCGCGGGCGATCCTTTGCGAGTCCCCGCCCTGATCCCCAATCCGGACAAGAGAGCATCGCCCGCGAGCGCGCTCCTGCGGGACTCACACAGTAAAAAGGCTCCCGAGGGAGCCTTTTTTGCTGTTGATGGAAACCGGCAGGTTTACCAGGAGCGCACCTTCACCACGCTGGCGGTGAAGCTGGCGATGTTGCGCTCGTAATGGAACAGGCGGCCGAGGTCGAACGACACCGACTGGCCCGGGGTGATGTTGGAGGTGCCGGCCGGCCAGGCCTGCTTGGACTGCAGGACGTTGCCCGCGTCGTCCTTCAGCTCGATGCGGATCTGCGCCGCCGACGGCGTGGCGCAGCTGTTCACCAGCTGGCCGCGCAGGCTCAGCTTGCCGGCCAGGCCGCTGGCGGCCGACGGGGTGAACTCGGTGATGGCGAAATCCTTGACGGTGCACTCGGCGTGGACCGCCATCGGCGCCAGCAACAAAGCGGTGGTCATGAGCAGAGTTTTCATGGGTCGATGCATCCCCTGGGGTTTTGTGGTGAGTACTACCGTGTTCGGCCGGCGCGGGAAAATCTTTAGCCCCGCGCCACATCGCCGCCGGAGCGGGACGGCGGGACAGGGCCCGGCAGGGGGCGCCGCGGCAGCGCGGGCGGGCGCGGATCAGGTCGTCAGCGGGGTCGAACGGGCGTCACAGCCACTTGTTGCGCTTCAGGGCCGCGTAGATGCCGCCCACCACGCCGGCCATCACCACGATGATCGCCGGGTATGCCCACGGCTGACCCAGCTCGGGCATGTGCTGGAAGTTCATGCCGTACCAGCTGGTGAGCAGGGTCGGCGCGGCCAGCATGGCGGCCCAGCCGGCGAGTTTCTTCATCACCTCGTTCTGGCCGAAGGTGACCAGCGAGAGGTTGACGTTGATCGCGGCGGTGAGCATTTCGCGCATTGCGCTGATCGATTCGTTGACGCGGAACACGTGGTCGTAGACGTCGCGGAAGTAGGGCCGCAGCTCGTCGGGGATCAGACCCTGGTGCAGCCGCACCAGCTGGCTGGTGATGTCCTGCAGCGGGGCCACGGCCAGACGAAGCGTCATCAGGTCGCGCTGCATGTCGTAGAGCCGGTGCACCGTGCTGCGCTTGAAGGTCTCGGCGAAGATGTCCTGCTCGAGCAGGCCCAGCTCTTCGCGGAAGTCGCGCACGATCGGCAGCAGGTTGTCGACGATCAGGTCGAGCACGCCGTAGAGACCATAGCTGGGTCCGTTGGCGAGCAGCTCGGGCACGTTCTCGCAGGCGCGCCGCGCCGGGGCGTACGACAGCGAGGCACCGTGGCGCACGGTGACCAGGTAGCGCGCGCCGAGGAAGATCTGCGTCTCGCCGAACTTCAGCTCGGCCTCGATCAGCTGCGCGGTCTGCACCACCAGGAACAGCGAGTCGCCGTAGGTCTCGATCTTGGTGCGCTGGTGGGCGGTGTGCGCGTCCTCGATCGCCAGGTCATGCAGGCAGAACTCCTCCTGCAGTTTTTCCAGCAGCGGCTCGTCCGGCTCGTGCAGGCCGACCCAGACGAAGGTGTCCGGCGCTGCCAGCACGTCGCTGATGGCGTCCAGGCTGATTTCGCCGAGGCGCGTGCCGTCGCGTTGGTAGGCGATGCAGTTGACCACCATCGGTTCGGCAACGGGCGCAAGTGCAGCAGGCGATGGCGAGGTCGGGAGCATGCCCCATGATGCCGTGCCCGTCGTGGCGGGGCAACGCGCGCGGGGTCAGCGGTTGCGGCGCAGGCCCCACGCCAGCGCCAGCCAGCACGGCAGCGCGAACAGCAGCCACGGCTGGTTCTGCTGCACCGTGCCGGGCAGCAGGTGCAGCGCGAGCGCGGCGAGCATGGCCAGCAACTGCAGCACGATCAGGCCGTCGACGAAGCGCGAGGCGGCGAAGCCGCGACGCGTGCGCCACAGCGTGGGCAGCAGCAGCCACGCCAACGGATTGAACAGCAGCAGGTTGGCGTTGGCCCAGGCGGAGTGGTGCGTGGTCAGCGTCCACAGGCCCAGCAACACCACGCCGACAAGACCGGCCAGCAGCAGGAACAGCGTGCCGAGCAGGGCATGGCCGAGCGGCCACCACAGCCGCGTGGCCAGCAGCAACGCACCCAGCAGCAGGCCCGCCGCGCCCAATGGCATGCGCAGGTCGGGCGGCGAGGCCGGCGGCGGAACGAGGCGGTTGGGCGACACCACGCGCTCGTCCTTTACCAGCGGTCGGCTGTCGCCGCCCGGCCCGGTGATCTGCACGTGGCGCAATTGCGTTTGCAGGACGGCGGGCAGGAAACTCTCCTGCCACGCCGTCAACGGCTGGTCGGCGTAGGGCCCCAGGCCCAGGTCCAGCATCAGCATCAGCCAGGGTTGCGCGCTCATCAGCCGCACCGTCTGCTGGCGATAGGTGAATTCGCCAGCACGCGCCTGCAACTGGCTTTTCACGGCGCCGTCGAGTGCGCGATCGAAGGCGTCGCGCACGCGGGTGGTGCAGTTGTCGGCGTAGTAGTCGTAGTCGTAGACGGCGTTCTGCGGGCGCAGGTTCCACAGCAGGTCGTCGCGCAGGCGGGCGGCCTGGTCGGCGTCCAGCGCCAGCCGTTGGCGTGTCACCGAGCGGCCGACTTCGGCGTAGTAGGCCTCCTCCGGCGCGCTGGCTTCGGCGTCCATCATGTAATGCATGCGGCCGCGCGCGAAGTTGAGGAGAAAGTTCTTTTCCTCGAAGTCGAACACGCCGTAGTTGAAATTGACCGACTCGCCCGAGACCCGATCGCGCACCTCGATGGCGTCGTGGCCGAAGCGCTCCCAGTAGATGTCGCCGGGGCCGTAGGTCACCAGCGACACCTCGAGGTCGGTACCGGGCGCCTCGGCGATGCCGGCGTGCGCCGGTGCCAGTGCGGTGAGCACGAGCAGGGCGAACATGACGGCGATTCGGCGGAGCGGGTCCATGCGCCGGATCAGGAGGCCAGCAGGCCGGGTTGCCGGACCACGCGGAACTGCTGCACGCGGCGGTCGTCCGCCGCGGTGACGTGGAACAGGTAGTCGCCCATCGCGACTTCTTCGCCGACCTCGGGCAGGTGGCCGAATTCGGCGGTGACCATGCCGCCGACGGTGTCGTATTCCTCGTCGGGGAAGCCGGCGCCGGTCTGCTCGTTGAAATCCTCGATCGGGGTCAGCGCGCTCACCAGCCAGTCGCCGCCGGGCTGTTCGTGCATCAGCTCGGGTTCTTCCTCGTCGTCGTGCTCGTCGTCGATCTCGCCGACGATTTCCTCCAGCACGTCCTCGATGGTCACCAGGCCGGCCACGCCGCCGTATTCGTTGACCACCAGCGCCATGTGGTTGCGGCTCAGGCGGAACTCCTCCAGCAGCACGTTGAGCTTCATCGACTCGGGGATCAGCACGGCCGGGCGCAGGATCGAGCGGATGTCGAAGTGTTCGGTCGCGCCGAAGTACTTCAGCAGATCCTTGGCCAGCAGAATGCCGAGGATCTCGTCCTTGTCCTCGCCGTGCACGGGGAAACGCGAGTGGCCGGATTCGACCACGGTAGCCAGCAGGTCGGACAGGGTGGAGTCCGCCGCGAGCATCACGATCTGCGCGCGCGGCACCATGACATCGTCGACATCCAGCTCGGTGACCTTGATCGCCCCCTCGACCATGGTGAGGGTGTCGACGGAGAGCAGACCGTTGCTCTGCGCGGCGCGCAGCTCCTCAAGCAACTCGTTGCGGTTGCGCGGCTCGCCGGAAAACAGGTGGCCCAGTCGATCCCACCAGGTGCGGTGGGCCGGGCCGCTGGTACTGCCAGGGTCGTCGTTCATCACTCGTTGAAAATCAGCCCGGACGCGGGCGGAAGCTTGATTCTAGCGGAAAAATCCATCCCGGCCCGGCAGGGGCGCACGGTATGCGCGATCGCCCGGGGGCCGCGCAGGGCGGGCACGGCCCGTCATCGTCGTACGGCGAAATGGCGGCGGGCCGGGTCCGCCCTGCAGCATTCAGGTGTACGGGTCGGCGATGCCGAGGCCGGCCAGGATGCGTGTTTCCAGCGCTTCCATGGCCTCGGCCTCGGTCTCCACGATGTGGTCGTAGCCGAGCAGGTGCAGCACGCCGTGTACCGTGAGATGGGCCCAGTGGTCGCGCGGCAATTTGCCCTGTTCGGCGGCCTCGCGCAGCACCACCGGCGCGCAGATCGCCAGATCCCCGATCAGCGGCAGCACCACGCCGGGCGGCAGCTCGGCGGGGAACGACAGCACATTGGTGGCGTAGTCCTTGCCGCGGTAGTCGCGGTTGAGCGTACGGCCCTCTGCGGCATCGACGATGCGGATGGAAAGCTCGGCCGGCTTGCGCCGTTTGGCTCCGCGCAAGGCCGCCTCGACCCAGCGGCGGAAGCTGGCCGGTGCGGGCAGGCCGGCCCGCGGCACGGCGTAGCCGAGGTGGACAAGGGTGGGAATAGGGAATAGGGAATGGGGAATGGCAAGAGCGGGGCGAGGCATGTCTGGGCGTCCGAAGCGGAGATTGGGAGTCAGTGCTTTTCCCTATTCTCTATTCCCGATTCCCCATTCCCTGCCTCCTCGAACGCCTCGTAGGCGCGCACGATCTTGGCCACCAGCGGATGGCGCACCACGTCGCGCGAGGTGAAGAAGGTGAAGCTGATGCCGGCCACGCCGCGCAGCACTTCGATCGCCTGGCGCAATCCGGAGCGCGTGTTGCGCGGCAGGTCGACCTGGGTGACGTCGCCGGTGATCACCGCCACCGTGCCGAAGCCGATCCGGGTGAGGAACATCTTCATCTGCTCGACCGTGGTGTTCTGCGCCTCGTCGAGGATCACGTAGGAATCGTTCAGGGTGCGTCCGCGCATGTACGCCAGCGGCGCGATCTCGATCACGTTGCGCTCGATCAGCTTGGCCACCTTCTCGAAGCCGAGCATCTCGTACAGCGCGTCGTACAGCGGACGCAGGTAGGGATCGACCTTCTGTGACAGATCGCCGGGCAGGAAGCCCAGCTTCTCGCCGGCCTCCACCGCCGGGCGCACCAGGATCAGCCGCTGCACCCGGTTCGCCTCCAGCGCCTCGACCGCGCTGGCCACGGCCAGGTAGGTCTTGCCGGTGCCGGCCGGGCCCACGCCGAAGTTGATGTCGTGGCTGGCGATGGCGTGCAGGTAGCGCGCCTGGTTCGGGCCGCGGCCCTTGATCACGCCGCGCTTGACCTTGATGACCACTTCCTGGGCGCCTTCGGCGGCCGACTCGGTGATCGCGTCGATGCCCGATTCGGCCAGATGCAGGTTGATCTTCGCGCCGGTCAGCGCCTCGCCGGCGGTGCTGGCGTACAGCGCGCGCAGCACATTTTCGGCGGCGCGCGCCGGCGGGTTCTCGCCGATCACCTGGAAGATGCTGCCGCGGTGGTTGATCTCCACGCCGAGGCGCAGCTCGATCTGGCGCAGGTGCTCGTCGAACGGCCCGCACAGGTTGGCGAGGCGGGCGTTGTCGTCGGGGTCGAGGGTGAAGTCGCGCTGGTTGAGTTCGCTCATAGGGGCGCGAGCGTAGCGCGCAGGCGCCGGAAGGACCATGCCGGTGGCGGTCGGCGCTGATGGGTTTGCAAATAATTAAACGATGAATTAATTTAGGCTCATGACTATTTCAGGCAAACGCGCAAAACCGCCGCGCCGCGCCGGACGCCCCAGCGGCGACGACCAGGATCTGCGCCGGCATCTGCTGGATGCGGCGTTGGGGCAGTTCGCGCGCACAGGCATCGCCGCCACCTCGTTGCGGGCAATCGCCACCGAGGCGGGCGTTACCCCGGCGATGCTGCATTACTACTTCGGCGACAAGGCGCGGCTGCTGCATGCCGTGATCGACGAGCGCCTGCTGCCGGCGCTGGCGCCGCTGCGCGCGCAGCTGGAGCACGCCGGCGGTGACCCGGTCGCGTTGACCGAAGCATTCGTGCGCGGGATCAGCGACGTCGTGGCAAGCCATCCCTGGCTGCCGCCGCTGTGGGTGCGCGAAGTGCTGTGCGAGGGCGGTGCGCTGCGTGAGGTACTGTTCGACCGCGCCGTGCCGGGCGTGCCGCAGCTGCTGGCGCAACGCTTCGCCGCGGCGCAGGCAAATGGACGGCTGAACCCGGCGCTGGACCCACGCCTGCTGGTCGTCTCGCTGGTCGGCCTGACCCTGTTCCCTGCTGCCGGTGCGCCGATCTGGCGACGCGCATTCGATGCCGAGTCACTCGGCCCCGAGACCATGCTTCAACACACGCTGGCCTTGCTGGGGCAGGGCGTCGGCACGACGAAACGTGGAGAACCCGCATGAAGTTCACGACCGTGATCTGCCAGTCGCTGGCGGCGCTGGTGCTCGTCGTTCCCGCTGGTTGCAGCAAGCGGGTGCCGCAGGCGCTGGGTACGCTCGAGTTCGACCGCATCACGCTGCCGGCGCCGGCCGCCGAGCGCATCGTGGCGATCGACGTGCGCGAGGGCGAGCAGGTCAGGGCGGGCCAGCCGCTGCTGCAACTGGACCCCGCGCATACCCGCGCCCAGCTCGCAGCGGCCCAGGCCCAGCTGGAGCAGCAACGCGAACTCCTGGCCGAACTCCAGGCCGGGCCGCGCCGCGAGGACATCGCCAAGGCTCGCGCGAATCTGGCCGCGGTGCAGGCGCAGGCACGCGAGGCGCGGGCTTATTACGCGCGGCTGGCGTCCCTGAAAGGCAATGGTTACGTGGCCGCGGCCGATCTCGACCGCGCCCGCGCCGCGGCGGGCAACGCCGAGGGTCAGACATCGGCCGCACGCGCAGCGCTCGACGAGTTGTTGCACGGCACGCGTCCGGAGCAGCTCGCCCAGGCGCAAGCCGCGGTCGCGGCGGCGGAGGCGCAAATGAGCGCGCAGCAGGTGCTGCTGGGCAAGCTGGCCGTCGTGGCGCCGCGCGCCGGGCGCATCGACGCTCTGCCGTACCGGCTGGGCGACCAGGCGCCGGTCGGCGCGCCGCTGGCGATCCTGCTGGCCGGCGACGCGCCGTACGCGCGCATCTACGTGCCGGTGCAGCAGCGCGCAGGCATGCACGTCGGCGACGCCATCGACGTGTTCGTGGCCGACCGCGAAAAACCTTATGCCGGCAAGCTGCGCATGATCCGCAGCGAACCGGACTTCACCCCGTACTACGCACTGATCGGCGACGACGCGGCGCGGCTCAGCTATCTCGCCGAAGTCGCGCTGGGTGCGGACGCGGCGGAACTGCCCGCCGGCCTGCCGGTGCGCGTCGAGTTCCGCGGACCGGCGAAATGAATGCCGGCGCCGAAGGCGTGGCGATCCGCGCCCGCGGTTTGACCCGGCGCTTCGGCAAGCTGGTGGCGGTCGATCACGTCGACCTCGACGTGCCGGCGCGGCGCGTCTACGGCTTCCTCGGGCCGAACGGCTCGGGCAAGTCCACCACCATCCGCATGCTGTGCGGCTTGCTCACGCCAAGCGAGGGCGAGATCGAGGTGCTCGGCCTGAAGATTCCGGCGCAGGCCGACGAATTGCGTTCGCACATCGGCTACATGACACAGAAGTTCTCGCTGTTCGAGGACCTCGGCGTGCGCGAGAACCTGGAGTTCCTCGCCGCCATCCAGGGCGTGCCGAAGACGAAGACGAAACGCCGCGTCGACGAGCTGATCGAGCAATACCACTTCGGCGATCGCCAGCGGCAACTGGCCGGCACCCTCAGTGGCGGCCAGAAGCAGCGCCTGGCGCTGGCCTGTGCGGTGCTGCACGAGCCGCAATTGCTGTTTCTCGACGAGCCGACCAGCGCGGTCGACCCGGAATCGCGCCGCGATTTCTGGGAAAAACTCTTCGAGCTGGCCGATGCCGGCACCACGCTGCTGGTCTCCACCCACCTGATGGACGAGGCCGAGCGCTGCCACCGGTTGGCCATCCTCGACCGCGGCGCACTGGTCGCCGACGGCACGCCGCGCGAGCTGACTGCGCAACTGGAAGGGCGCACCTTCACCGTCGAAACGGACGACCCGCGGGCCGCCCAGCGCGCGCTCGCCGGCGTGGCGGGCGTGCTCGGCGTGGCCCAGGTCGGCAACATCCTGCGCGTGCTGACCGACGCCGACGGCGCCACGCCGGACATGGACAAGGCGCTGGCGACGACGGGGCACCAGGCCGCGCTGACGGCGACGCCGCCGAATCTCGAAGACGTGTTCGTCGCCGCCACGCGCCGCGACGCGGAGCGCGCCGCATGAACGGGCGGCGGCTGTGGGCGATCGTGGTCAAGGAGCTGCGCCAGCTGCGCCGCGACCGCATCACGCTGGCGATGGTGGTGGGCATCCCGGTGATCCAGCTGGTGCTGTTCGGCTACGCGATCAACACCAACCTGCGCGGACTCGACGCGGGCATCGTCGACCAGGCGAACACCGCCGGTTCGCGCGCATTGGTGATGGACATGCTCGCCACCGGCGTGGTGGCGCCGGTGGCGCAGGCGGACACGCCGCAGGAGCTGATGGCGATGATCCGCCGCGGGCAGGTCGGCATCGGCATCGTGGTGCCGCCGGATTTCGAGCGCCGCCGCATCGACGGCCGGGCGGTGGCGCAGATCCTGGTCGACGGCAGCGATACGGCGGTGCAGGCCGCCGCCGCGCAACTGATGCAGGTGCCGATCGACAGCGCCGCACCCGACATGCGTGCGCCGGCCACCAGCACGCCGGTCGGCGGGCGGATCAGCATGGTCGCCTTCTACAACCCGCAGCGGCGCTCGGCAGTCAACATCGTGCCCGGGCTCATCGGCGTGATCCTGACCATGACGATGGTGCTGTTCACCGCCATCGCGATCGTGCGCGAACGCGAGCGCGGCAACATGGAGCTGCTGATCGCCACGCCGCTGACCAGCTCGGAGCTCATGATCGGCAAGGTGCTGCCGTACGTGGCGATCGGCCTGGTGCAGACCAGCGTGATCCTGGCGCTCGGCACGTGGCTGTTCGCGGTGCCGATCCTGGGCAGCGTGCTCGACGTGTACCTGGCGTCGGGCCTGCTGATCCTCGCCAACCTTGCATTGGGCCTGCTGATCTCGACGCGTGCGCAGTCGCAGTTCCAGGCGATGCAGATGACGTTCTTCGTGTTCCTGCCGTCGATCCTGCTGTCGGGCTTCATGTTCCCGTTCGCCGGCATGCCGAAGCTGGTGCAGTGGCTCGCGGAAGTCTTGCCGCTGACCCATTTCCTGCGCCTGATCCGTGGCGTGATGCTGCGCGGCGCGGGCTTGTGGGAGATGTGGCTCGACGTGCTGGCGCTGGCGGTGTTCACGCTGGCGATGATGGCGCTGGCGATATTGCGCTTCCGCAAGCGACTGGACTGACCTGCCGTTCCGCGTGCCGCCTCGCGCTCACAGCATGCGGTGCATCACGTACAGATCGGTGGGGCCGAGCTGGGCGTGGCGGAACGCACCGGGCACCTGGCCAACGATGCGGAAGCCGTGGCGCTGCCACAGCCGCACGGCGGTGGTATTGCTGGCGACGACGGCATTGAACTGCATGGCGCGGAAGCCGGCTCGGCGCGCCTGTTCCAGCGAGTGCTCGCACAAGGCCGACGCCACGCCCTGGCGGCGCGCTTGCGGCGCCACCATGTAGCTGCCGTTGGCCACGTGGTCACCCGGCCCCATCTGGTTGGGCGCCAGCCGGTAACAGCCCAGCGCCTGGCCGTCGCGTTCGGCCACGAAGCAGCGTGCGGGCGGCGTGGTCCACATGGAGCGGGCCTGTTCGAGGCTGATGTCGCGCGGGTAGGTGTAGGTCTCGCCGCCAGCGGCGATCGCCTGGAAGAACGGCCACACGCGAGCGAACTCGTCCGCGCCGATTTCCCGGATCACCAGCTCGCTCACGACGCCAGTGCGGCCGCGTCGTCGGCCGTTTTCACCCGCCCGCGCAGCGAATTGCTCATCGCGTCGGTGATCACCACGTCGACGAACTGGCCGATCATGCGGGCGTCGCCGGCGAAGTTCACGTAGCGCATGTTCTCGGTGCGGCCGCTGAGTTCGTCCGGATTGCGGGTACTGGGCTTTTCCACCAGCACGCGCTGCACGGAGCCGATCATCGCCTCGTTGATCTTCCTGGCGTTCGCGTTGATCGCGGCCTGCAGGCGCGCGAGGCGCTCGTGCTTGACCGCCATCGGCGTGTCATCGGCGAGGTTCGCCGCCGGCGTGCCGGGGCGCGCGGAGAAGATGAAGGTGAAGCTCTGGTCGAAGCCGACGTCGTCGACCAGCTTCATGGTCTTCTCGAAATCCTCGTCGCTCTCGCCGGGGAAGCCGACGATGATGTCGGTGGACACGCAGATGTCCGGTCGCACCGCGCGCAGCTTGCGGATCTTCTGCTTGAACTCCAGCGCGGTGTAGCCGCGCTTCATCGCCGAAAGGATGCGGTCGGAACCGGCCTGCACCGGCAGGTGCAGGTAGTTGGCCAGCTGCGGCACGTTGGCGTAGGCCTCGATCAGCGAGTCGGAGAACTCCAGCGGATGCGAGGTGGTGAAGCGGATGCGACCGATGCCGTCGATCTGGGCGATCGCATGGATCAGCACGGCGAGGTCGGCGACGCCGCCGTCGAAGGTGGGGCCGCGGTACGCATTGACGTTCTGGCCGAGCAGGTTCACCTCGCGCACGCCCTGGGCGGCGAGCTTGGCCACCTCCACCAGCACGTCGTCGAACGGACGGCTGATCTCGGTGCCGCGGGTGTACGGCACCACGCAGTAGCTGCAGTATTTCGAGCAGCCTTCCATGATCGAGACGAAGGCGGTCGGGCCTTCCGCGCGCGGCTCGGGCAGGCAGTCGAACTTCTCGATCTCGGGGAAGCTGATGTCCACCTGCGGCTTGCCGGTGGCGCGTTGCGCCTCGATCAGCTGGGGCAGGCGGTGCAGGGTCTGCGGGCCGAACACCAGATCCACGTACGGCGCGCGCTTGACGATCGCCGCGCCTTCCTGACTTGCCACGCAGCCGCCGACGCCAATCACCACCTGGCGGCCGTCCTGCTTGTGCTGCTTCCAGCGGCCAAGCTGGCTGAAGACCTTTTCCTGCGCCTTTTCGCGGATCGAGCAGGTGTTGATCAGGATCACGTCCGCCTCGGACTCGTCCTGGGTCAGCTCCAGCCCGTGCGAGGCCTTCAGCACGTCGGCCATCTTGGCCGAGTCGTACTCGTTCATCTGGCAGCCGTGGGTCTTGATGAAAAGTTTGCCGCTCATGCGCGTGGGATACCGTGGTGCGTGAAGGTCGGATGGGCGATCCGATGAGCCGCGCAGTCTACCCCCGCGCAGGCGTGCCTGCCAGATCAAGCACTTGCGGGACCGACGGGGTGGGTGCGCGCCACCGCTCCGGCAACCGCCGCCGGGTCGGCGGGTGCGGCCCGCTCCGCAAAGGCCGTGGAATGAGAAGTGCGCACTTGGCGCCGCCGGCGCGTGGCGGCACACTGCGCCCCATGTTCGGCGTCGCAAGCCAAGGGGGAAGCGCCGATCGGCCTGCCGGGGGCTTCCCAACACGCCTGATCCTTTGCGGGGTCGCGTTCGGCTGCGCGTTGCTGTGGTGGCCGGCGGCACGCGCCGGCGTGCTCTACCGGTGCTCCGGCGCCAGCGGCGAGACGGTGTTCAGCAGCAGCAAGGCCGGCTATCGCGGCTGCAAGGCGATCAGCAGCTACGCCGCGCCCGCGCCGCGGCGGCGCGTACCGCCGCGGGCGACGCTGAACCGGGTGGCCGGTTCGGCCGCGACCACGGCGCGCAGCCTTGCGCCGAGCGGTACCGAGACGACCTCGTTGACCGGCGTGCGCGGGACGGTCGAGACCAGCGCTCGGCGCATAGGCGAGTCCCCGGCGGAACAGACTTCGCTGGCCGCGGTGCAGGGCTCGGCCGTGAGCGACGCGAAACGGCCGCAGGCGGCTGCCGGCAAGCCCGGCCAGTGGAGCTACCGCGAATCGCCGGCGGCCGCGGCGGTGGACAACCCGGCAGACAGGGTTCTGCGCGGCGCGGTGTACCGCGTCGTGCGCGCGGACGGCAGCGTGGAATACACCAACTTGCCGCCAGCCGGCGGCAGGGATCACGCGGTGACCATGCTGTTCACCTATATCGCCACCTGCGCCGCGTGCAACCTGCATTCGACGATCCGCTGGGGCAGCGTGTCGCTCAACCTCACCGCGTATGCGGACACCATTCGCGCCGCCAGCGTCGAGTACGGCGTCGACGAGGCGTTCCTGCGCGCGATCATCCACGCCGAGAGCGCGTTCAATCCGCGGGCGCTGTCGCTCAAGGGCGCGCAGGGGCTGATGCAGCTGATGCCGGGCACGGCCAGCGACATGGGCGTGCTGGACGCGTTCGACTCCGACCAGAACATCCGCGGCGGTGCGCGCTACCTGGGCCTGCTGCTGCGCGACTTCGACGGCAACGAGCGACTGGCCGCGGCTGCCTACAACGCCGGCCCCGGCGCGGTGCAACGCTACAAGGGCGTGCCGCCGTACGCCGAGACCCGGGTCTACGTGGAGCGGGTGGACACCTTGCGCAAGCGCTATGGCGCAGCGATCCATCCGCCGCTGGCTTCGCGCGGGCCGGGTTGATCCCTCGCTGTCAGCCGTCCGGCATGCTGCCGGCGCTCATGGCGGGGCGCTGGACGGGAGTGACGTCGAGGTGGAACGGGGTGCCGTTGCGCAGCCCGGAGATCGTCACCGTGCTGCCTGGCTTGAGCGCCGCCTCGCGCCGGCGCAGGTCGGCCGGGTCGAGGATGTCGTCGGTACCGAGGCGCAGCAGGATGTCGCGCGGGCGGATGCCGGCCAGCGCGGCCGGACTGCCGGGATAGACCATGGTGACCAGGGCGCCGCGCGCCGCTCCCGGCAGGCCGCCGTTGGCGGCCACCGGCACGAACGCGTAGTCGGCGCCGAGCCAGCCGCGTACCACGTGGCCGGTGGCGATGATCTGGTCCAGCACCTTCTTGGCGGTGGTGACCGGAATCGCGAAACCGATGCCTTCGGCGCCGGCGGCCTTGCCGATCAGCAGGGTGTTGATGCCGACCAGTTCGCCCTCGGCGTTGACCAGCGCGCCGCCGGAGTTGCCCAGGTTGATGGCCGCGTCGGTCTGGATGAAGTCCTCGGCGCTGGAGCTGTTCAACTGGCGGCCGATCGCGCTGACGATACCCATGGTGACGGTCTGGTTGAGGCCGAGCGGGTTGCCGATCGCCAGCACCACGTCGCCCGGACGCAGTGCCTGTCCGGCGATGTGGATCACCGGCAGGTTGCTGGCGTCGATCTTCAGCACCGCCAGGTCGGATTCCTCGTCGGCGCCGACCAGGCTGGCCTTGGCGATGCGGCCGTCGTACAGCAGCACCTGGATGTCGGCGGCGTGCGCGATCACGTGGTTGTTGGTCAGCACGTAGCCCTGGCCCCGCGCACTGACGATGACGCCGGAGCCGAGGGTCTGCTCGCGGTGCTGGAAGGTGGTGGGCTGGCCGCCGAACAGCTGCTGCAGCAGCGGGTTGTCGTACATCCGCACGGCCTGCTCGGTGACGATCCGGTTGGCGTAGATGTTGACCACCGACGGCGCCGCGGCCGCCACCGCGTCGGCGTAGGAGACCGGGCCGTTGCCGACGCCGTGCTGGCTGGCCGGTGGGGGTGTCGGCGTGGATAGCCCGAAGCGTTCGCGCAGGCGCTCGCCGCTGCCGGGCCAGAACAGGCCGACCACGAAAGCCATGGCCAGGCCGAGGACGGCGAAGCGCGCGATGAAAAGGAGCGTGCCGGCGGCATGTTTCATGTCGAAAAGAAGGTCCCGGCGATCATGGCGAGTGTTGCGGCGGCTGGACTTCGCCGCGATGCGGTTTATTGTACGGGGCGGGGCCTGACGCTACACTAACGCGATTTTTGCGGGGTCCCAAACCCCTCCTGGCATGACATCGCAAGTACCGGAGAGCCTGATGGCGAACGAAGTCGTCGATCATGGCCGCCGCCGTTTCCTGACAGCAACCACCGCGGTGGTTGGTGGCATCGGAATCGTGTCGGCGGCTGTGCCCTTCATCAAGTCGTGGGAACCCAGCGCGCGCGCCAAGGCCGCTGGCGCTCCGGTCACCCAGTCGCTGGCCAAGATCGAGGCGGGGCAGATGCTCACCGTCTCCTGGCGCAGCCTGCCGGTGTTCGTGCTCAACCGCACCAAGGCGCAGCTCGCCACGCTGCCGATGGTCGACTCGCGCCTGGTGGATCCCAAGTCCGACGGCGTCTCCGCCGACCAGCAGCCGAAGTACGCACAGAACGAGGCGCGCTCGATCAAGCCGGAGTGGCTGGTGGTGATCGGCATCTGCACGCACTTGGGCTGCGTGCCCGACTTCGTGCCGGAGATCAAGCCCGAGCCGTTCGACCCGGACTGGAAGGGCGGCTTCTACTGCCCCTGCCACAAGTCGCGCTACGACCTGGCCGGCCGCGTCTACGCCGGCGTGCCGGCGCCGAAGAACCTGCCGGTGCCGCCGTACCACTTCATCGACGACAACACCATCCAGATTGGCGTGGATCCGAAGGAGGCTGGCTAATGGCCAACGTATTCACGAACATCGGCGACTGGGTCAACGAGCGCGCCCCCGGCATGATGCCGATGTATCGCGCGCACATGACCGAGTACTACGCACCGAAGAACTTCAACCTCTGGTACTACTTCGGTTCGCTGGCGCTGCTGGTGCTGGTCAACCAGATCGTCACCGGCATCTTCCTCACCATGAACTACAACCCGAGCGCGGCAGGAGCCTTCGCCTCGGTCGAGTACATCATGCGCGACGTGGAGTGGGGCTGGCTGATCCGCTACATGCACTCCACCGGCGCCTCGCTGTTCTTCGTGGTGGTGTTCCTGCACATGTTCCGCGGCATCATGTACGGCTCGTACAAGAAGCCGCGCGAGCTGGTGTGGCTGCTCGGCATGCTGATCTTCCTGGTGCTGATGGCCGAGGCCTTCATGGGCTACGTGCTGCCGTGGGGCAACATGTCGTTCTGGGGCGCCAAGGTGATCATCTCGCTGTTCGGCACGATCCCCTACATCGGGCCGGGGCTGGAGCAGTGGATCATGGGCGACTTCCTGCCCGCCGACGCCACCCTCAACCGCTTCTTCGCGCTGCACGTGATTGCGCTGCCGCTGGTGCTGCTGCTGCTGGTGGTGCTGCACATCGCCGCGCTGCACGAGGTGGGCTCGAACAACCCGGATGGCGTGGAGATCAAGAAGGGTCCCAAGGGCAACCGCTGGGATGCGCTCAAGCCCGCCGACGGCATCCCGTTCCACCCGTACTACACGGTGAAGGACCTGGTCGGCGTGGGCGTGTTCCTGCTGATCGCCGCGTTCATCATCTTCTTCGCGCCGACCTTCGGCGGCTGGTTCCTGGAGCACGACAACTTCATTCCGGCCAACAACCTGGCGACGCCCTCGCACATCAAGCCGGTGTGGTACTTCACCCCGTTCTACGCGATCCTGCGCATGATCCCGTCGCTGTTCGGCACCGCCGTGTGGGGTGTGCTGGGCATGTTCGGCGCCATTGCGCTGTTGTTCCTGCTGCCGTGGCTCGACCGCGGTCAGGTGAAGTCGATCCGTTACCGCGGCACCGGCTTCAAGGTGGCGCTGGGCCTGTTCGTGGTGTCGTTCATCGCGCTCGGCGCGGTCGGTGCGGGCGTCACCGCCGAGGTGATCCCGGCCTGGTTCGGCAACGTCGACGTGACGTTCTGGGAGAATCTGTTCGGCCGGCTGATGACGCTGATCTACTTCGGGTTCTTCGCATTCCTGTGGGCCTATACATACTACGGCTGGGAAAAGACCAAGCCGGTTCCGGAGCGGGTGACGACGCATGACTAAGCAGGGGCTAATGAAGCGGTACATCTTCCCGGTGGCGTTGGCGTTCGCCCTGGTCGTCGGCGGTGTGCCGGTGCAGGCGTCGGAAGGCGGCCTGCCGCATGCCGGCACCAACGTGCAGGACCAGGCCTCGCTGCAGCGCGGCGCCAAGCTGTTCTTCAACTACTGCGTCGGCTGCCACTCGCTGAAGTACATGCGCTACGAGCGCATCGCCGGCGACCTCGGCTTGACCGAGCAGGACGTGATGCAGAACCTCAACTTCACCGGCGCCAAGTTCGGTGAAACCGTGGTCTCGCACATGCCGGAGGCCGACGCCGCCAAGTGGTTCGGCAAGGCTCCGCCGGATCTCTCGCTGGAAGTGCGCGCCAAGGGTGCCGACTGGGTCTACGCCTACCTCAACTCGTTCTACCTGGACCCGAGCCGGCCGGTGGGCTGGAACAACACGGTGTTCCCGAACGCGTCGATGCCGTTCCCGCTGTGGGAACTGCAGGGCATGCAGACCCCGGTGATGGCCGAGGCCAAGCCGGGCGAGGACGCCACGGTGGAGAAGCTGGTGCTGTCGCATCCGGGCAAGATGACCCCGGCGCAGTTCCAGCAGGCGACCCGCGACCTGACCAGTTTCCTGCAATATGCCTCCGAACCGGCGGCGTTGCAGCGACACCACTACGGCATCTGGGTGCTGCTGTTCCTGGCCCTGTTCACCTTCCTGGCGGCGCTGCTCAAGAAGGAATACTGGAAAGACGTCCACTGAGCCGCAAGGCACTTGCGGACGCGGCGGCCACGGGCCGCCGCGTCTGTCTCACCGATGGGGAAATCGCGCATGGTTCAAAACCCCCGCTTGCGTAACGCATTGACGCTGTACACCACGGCCGATGACATCCAGTGCCATCGTGCCCGACTGGTGCTGGCCGCCAAGGGGGTCAGCTACGAACGGGTGCTGGTGGACCACGCCCGGCCACCGCAGGACCTGCTCGATCTCAACCCGTACGGCAGCACGCCGACCCTGATCGACCGCGACCTGACGTTGTTCGATACTGCGGTGGTGTGCGAATACATCGACGAGCGCTACCCGCACCCGCCGCTGATGCCGATCGACCCGCAATCGCGCGCGCGCCTGCGCGTGGCGGCCGTGCGGATCGAGAAGGACTGGTTGCCCGAGGTGGACAAGATCCGCGCAGGCGGCCGTCCGGCGGATGCGGCACGCAAGCGGTTGCGCGAACACCTGCTCTCCACGGTGCCGCTGTTCAAGGCCTCGCGGTTCTTCCTCAACCCCGAGATGAGCCTGGCCGATTGCCTGGTGGCGCCGGTGATCTGGCGGCTGCCCTGGCTCGGCGTGGATCTGGGCCGCGAGGGCAAGTCGATCGTCGATTACGGCGAGCGCCTGTTCCACAGCCAGGGTTTTGCACGCAGCATGACCGACGAGGAAAAGGCCATGCGGCCGGTCCATGAGCAAGCATGACGCCATCGCCATGAGCTCGAATCGCCCGTACCTGCTGCGGGCGATCTACGACTGGATTTCCGACAACAACCTGACCCCTTACGTGCTGGTCGATGCCGGCGTGGCCGGCGTGCGGGTGCCGCCACAGGTGATCCAGAACGGCCAGGTAGTGCTCAACCTGGCTACCCGCGCGGTGGCCAACCTCGACCTCGGCAACGAATGGATCAGCTTCCAGGCGCGTTTCTCCGGGGTCAGCCAGGCGATCCAGATTCCGGTGCAGGCCGTGCTGGCTCTGTATGCGCAGGAGAACGGCCAGGGCATGATGTTTCCGGCCGAAGGCGAGGGCGGCGACACTCCGCCGAACGAGCCGCCGCCGGACGGCCCCGCCCCTGCAGCCGATGAGGGGGGCGACAAGCCCAAGCGCGCGACGCCGCATCTGCGCGTGGTGAAGTAACCCGTTGCCGCCCCGTCGGGCGGCTGCCGTTTCAGGGCTGTCGATCGGCTCGCCGCGGACGCAATGCCACGACCTTCCCCGACGAGGCTGCAAAGCCGTCTTCGGGCGTGCTTGCGACTGCCAGCGGCTCGACCACCGGCAGGCTCAGGCCGGTCAGCGCGTCGCCGATCATCCACAGCCGGCCCGGCTCGCGATCGTGCCCGTCGATGCTGACTTCGAAACCGTAACCCCGCTCGACCCGGCGCAGGCCGTTGACCCGGCGCAGGCGCAGTGCACGCATGCCCACCGTCTCGTCCAGCAATTGCAGGCCGTGCAAATGGCACTGTTGTCGCGCGATCCGCACCGCGCGTTCGCGCGCCACGCTGAGCTTCAGCCACAGCCCCACGGCGGCGCCGAGCACCAGCAGCAGGACGAGGGCGGAGAAATCGGACATGCACCCAGTGTGTGGGCGCGCCGGCGCCCGCGCAAGCCGGGGTCAGAGCAATTGCAGGCGCAGCGAGAGGTCGATCGCGTGCACGTGTTTGGTCAGTGCGCCGACCGAGATGAAATCCACGCCGGTGCGGGCAAAGTCGCCGATGGTCTGCAGGTCGACGTTGCCGGAAATCTCCAGCGGCACGCGGCCGGCCGTGTGCGCCACGGCCTCGCGCATCTGCTCCAGCTCGAAGTTGTCGAGCATGATGCGGTCCACGCCGGCTTGCAGGGCCTGTTCGAGCTCGTCGAGGTTCTCCACTTCCACCTCCAGCGGCAGGTCGGGGTGCAGCCGGCGCGCAGCCGACACCGCCGCGGCGATGCCGCCGGCGGCGATGATGTGGTTCTCCTTGACCAGGATCGCGTCGTACAGGCCCATGCGCTGGTTGTGGCCGCCGCCGCAGCGCACGGCATATTTCTGCGCGACGCGCAGGCCGGGCACGGTCTTGCGGGTGTCGAGCACGCGCACGGCGGTGCCGGCTACCGTGGCGACATGGCGAGCGGTGGTAGTGGCGGTGGCCGAGAGCAGTTGCAGGAAGTTGAGCGCCGTACGTTCGGCGGTAACCAGCGAGCGGGCGTGTCCGGACAGGCTGCAGAGCAGCGTGCCGGGGGCGACCTGGTCGCCGTCGCTTACCCGCCAGTCGATCTGCACCGAAGGGTCCAGCCGCCGGAAGCAGGCGTCGAACCAGGCGCTGCCGGCAATCACGGCGGCGTCGCGGCAGGTGAGCCGGGCCTGCGCCCGCGCATCGGCCGGGAGCAGGGCGGCGGTGGCATCGCCCTGGCCGAGATCCTCGGTCAGGGCGCGTTCGACATCAGCGGCGATCTGGGCGGCAGCGGGAGGCGCGAAACGGGGCGTGGCGGTCATTCGGTGTCCGTGGGAGCGGTGCCGCTGGCGGGCGTGTCGTCGCCGGCCTGGCTGAGCTTGCCGACGATCGCGGTCATCGCGCGATCGAACAGTGCGTTGGCTGCCAGCACGCGCGCCTTGCCGTCCGCAAACAGGCCAGCCAGCTCGCGCGGGGCGTAATCGGCGACCTTCAGGCCGCGACGGTTGACGAACAGGTAGCGGCCGCTCATCGGGCTGATCCACGACAGCTTGGCGCGTGCCGGTGCCTCGTCGTCGAGCGTGAACTCCAGCCAGTTGCCCGGTTGCAGCGCCTGCACCTGGTACCACTCCGGGCTGTCCGGCGGCACCTCGGCCAGCTCTTCCTCTTCTTCCAGGATGTCCGCGGGTGCCGTCTGGCGGTCGATGACCGGCTGGATGCTGTCCGGGATCGCCAGCATCGCGACGTCCTCCTCGGCTGCGGCGGCGACGTCCGGCGTTTCCGACGCGGTCGTTTCGCCCAGCTGCTGGCGATAGTAGGCGTGCAGCTGGCCCAGCAGGCGTTCGACGTCCTGTTCCTGGAAAGCGACGTTGGCCAGGCCCTGGCGCAGCGCTCGTTCGATACCCGGCAGCATCTGCCGCAGGGCCTGTCGACTGGTGGTGTCGTTGGCCGGCCGGGTGCTGGCGATGAACTCGTCGATGAAGCGCAAGGCGGTCTTGAACTCGGGCGAGTCCTCGCCCTGGCGCAGCAGGGTCAGCACCAGGTGGTTGGCCCAGGCACGCGCCAGCACGCCGTGGATCAGCGGCGGCAGCTTCTGGCTGCCGATGCGCTCGAGGATCTCGCGGGCGGCGCGGCGGCGTGCCTGTTCCAGCTTCTCGCGGCCACGCGCGGATTCGGCCACGCGCTGCTCGGCCAGCTCGGAGCGCCGCTTGTTGACGTCCTGGAACTGCTGCAGGTCGGTCAACAGGCGCTCGAAGATGCCCATGTCGTCGTCGAAATCGTGCAGCAGTTGGTCGACGATCGACTTCACCTTCTCGTGCAGGCGATGGTCGCGGTCGGACTCCTCCGACCAGCTCTTGGCCTGTTCGGCCAGGCTGTCCAGCAACCGGCGTGCCGGGTGCTGGCGGTGCGAGAACATCTTGCGGTCGAGGATCGCCGCCTTGAGATAGGGAATCTGCAGCCGCGCCAGCATCACCTGCATCGCTGCGGGCAGGTTGCGGTCCTCAAGGATGAACTCGAACAGCATGCCGACCAGGTCGATCGTGTCCTCGTCCATGCTGGCCACATGGCTGGGTCGTTCGCCGCGCAGGGCACCGATCTGGGCCAGCAGCTGGGTCTTCAGCTGCAGGACTTCGCGGCTGAGCGCGCCGGCGTCGTCGGATTCGTCGTAGTTGACCGGTCCGCTGTTGCTGATCTGGCTCTGCAGCACGCTGAGTGCGCCGAGCAGTTCGTTGACCGACGGCAGCGAACCCCCGGCCGCCGCCGTGCCGCCCCCGCTGGCCATGCGGCCACCGCCGGCGTTGCCGCGGCGTGCACTGAACAGCGCGTGCAGGGTATGCAGCAGGTCGTCGGAGATCTCGGTGCCGTCGTCCATGGCAGCCGCCGCCGTGGCCGCGGCTCCCGCCGGGGTGCCGCTGCCACCCTTGGCCTGACCGCCGCGCAGCAGGCCGTGGCGCAGCTGCGGCAACACGCCGGCGCGGACCAGCTCCGTGTTGATCTCCTGGTACAGCTCCTCCAGCAGCGACAGCACGTAGCGATCGAACAGCTTGTAGATGATCAGCTTGACGCGCATGTCTGCGCTGAGTTCCTGCAGCGCTTCGCGGAACGCCTGGGACAGCGTGGCCGGCGCCACCGGGTTGCTGGTGTCCTCGATCTTGTAGCCGCCGCAGATCACCGACAGGCGCTGGTTGACCGCGAACAGGTCACGCGCCAGGCGCGCGTCGTTCTTGCTGATCATGCTGGTGATCGCCAGCGATTCTTCCAGGTCGCTTTCGGCCACGAGGGTCAGTTCGGCGGTGCCGAGCGAGGATGGCCCCGCTGGTGCGGTGGCCTTGCCCGGGTGCGCCAGATCGCCGAGCTTGCGCGCGATGGCGTTGAGGAAGTTGCGCTCGATGCCGGGGCGACGCTTGCGCACCTCGCGCATGCCGTCGAAGTAGTGCATCTGCGCCGCGTTGTTCTCGGCCTTCTCGGCGAGGTCGAACAGGGCGTCGTCGACCTGCTCGAAGGCATTGCCCACCCACTGCTGCAGGCGCTTGTTGGCGATGCTGCGCACGGCATTGAGCAACTCGCCCACCCGCTCGCTGGACGGGTCCAGGCGCTGATTCAAGTTGACTACGCGGGTTGGCTCATTGGCCTCGTTCATCGCCCTGTTCCCCTGACCTGTAGCACGCACGGCCGGACCCTGCAGGCTTGCGCAGAGGCCGACAATAAGCCAATTCGCGCACGCCTGTCATGCCCATTCCCGCCCGCCACGACGCGCTAGCCCTGGCCGGTGGGGAAATCGGCCAGTTGCAAGGTGCCGATGCCTTCCTCCGGCAGCATCACCGGAATGCCGTCCTCGATGCGGTAAATGACCTTGCAGTCGGTGGTGATCAGCGCCTCGGCCACCCGCTCGCGCACCGGCACGCCGGCCACCGTGTCGACCTTGCCCGCGGCGATGGCCTCGTTCAGCGCCTCCAGTTGCGGGCGCGTCACCGATCGCAGCGGGGTCTTGCTGACGGGGCAGCACAGGATGTCGAGCAGGCGCTTGTCCATCATCGGGGTTCGGGTGTGTCGGGCCGGGAAAGCCCGTACAATAACGGTTTTTGGACACTCCGGCCATGACAGCAGCCACAGAAACACCACGCGTGGGCGTGGTGATGGGTTCGCATTCGGATTGGGAAACCATGCAGCACGCCGCCGACGTGCTGACCGAGCTGGGTGTGGCACACGAGGTTCGCGTGGTCTCGGCCCACCGTACGCCGGATCTGCTGTTCAGCTACGCCGAACAAGCGGCCGGGCGGGGCATCCAGGTCGTCGTTGCCGGCGCCGGTGGCGCCGCCCACCTGCCGGGCATGCTGGCAGCCAAGACCCGCCTGCCGGTGTTCGGCGTGCCGGTCCAGTCGAAGGCACTCAACGGCATGGACTCGCTGCTGTCGATCGCGCAGATGCCGGCAGGGGTTCCGGTCGGTACGCTGGCGATCGGACGTGCCGGGGCGGTCAATGCCGCCTTGCTGGCCGCCGCTGTGCTGGCCCTGCACGATCACGCGCTGGCCGATGCGCTGGATCAATGGCGCGCGCGCCAGACGCGAGCCGTGCTCGCCCAGCCGGACCCGCGGGCATGAGCGACCGCAAGCAGCCGGTGGTGGGCATCCTCGGCGGCGGGCAACTCGCCCGCATGCTGGCCGTGGCCGCCGCGCCGCTGGGCGCGAACTGCCTGGTCGTGGATGGCTCCGCCGATGCGTGCGCCGGCCAGGTGGCGCCGCTGGTGGTGGCCGGTTGGGACGATCGCGCCGCGCTGGAGGCGTTCGCCCGTCGGGTGGACGTGGTCACCTTCGATTTCGAGAACGTGCCGGCCGATACCGCGCACTGGCTGGCCGAACGGGTCGCCGTGCACCCTGCCCCCGAGGCGCTGGCGGTGGCGCAGGACCGGCTGGCCGAGAAAAACCTGTTCCGCGCCTGCGGCCTGCCCACCACCGAATTCATGGCGGTCGACACCCGCGAGCAGCTGGATCAGGCGCTGGCCGCGGTCGGCGCCCCGGCCATCCTCAAGACGCGTCGCCTTGGTTACGACGGCAAGGGCCAGTTCCGGCTGGCCACGGCGGCCGACGCGGATGCGGCCTGGGCGGCGCTGGGTGCCCAGGCGGCCACCCTGGGGCTGATCCTGGAAGCCTTCGTGCCGTTCGAGCGCGAGCTGTCGGTGATCGCCGTGCGCGGGCGCGACGGCGAGTTCCGCACCTGGCCGCTGACCGGCAACTGGCACGTCGACGGCGTGTTGTCGATGAGCCTCGCGCCGGCGCCGGACCTCGGCCCGCTGCAGCACCGCGCCAGCGAACACGCGCGCATCCTGGCCGAACGCCTGGGCTACGTCGGCGTGTTCGCGCTGGAACTGTTCGTGCGCGACGGCGAATTGCTCGGCAACGAAATGGCCCCGCGCGTGCACAACTCCGGCCATTGGACGATCGAGGGAGCGCACGCCAGCCAGTTCGAGAACCACGTGCGCGCCGTGCTCGGCCTGCCGCTGGGAGACACCAACGTGCGCGGCATGGCGGCCATGTTCAACTGGATCGGCGAGCTGCCCGATGCCGCGCCGGTGCTGCGCGGCGTGGATGCCCACTGGCACGACTACGGCAAGCAGGCGCGGCAGGGGCGCAAGGTCGGTCATGCCACCGTGTGCGCGCCCGATGCCGCCACGCTGGCGTCACGCTTGCGCGACGTCGCGCAGGCGCTGGGGCGCGAGGCGCAGGTGGCGCCCGTGTTGCGTGCGCTGACGGGCCGGTAGGATCGCACCCCCGTCTGTGCGCGAGCCTTTCGTCACGTGACCCGGAACCATCGCGCACAGGGTGCGCTCGTGCAAAAGCGGGCATGAAAAAGGCGGCGCCATTGGCGCCGCCTTTTTCCGGTGAGCCGCGGGATCAGGCCAGGTTCTTCGCCGCGAAATCCCAGTTGACCAGGTTCCAGAACGCCTCCAGATACTTCGGGCGCGCGTTGCGGTAGTCGATGTAGTAGGCGTGCTCCCACACGTCGGCGGTGAGCAGCGGCTTGTCGCTGCCGGTGATCGGCGTACCGGCGTTGGACGTGTTCACGATGCCGAGCGAGCCATCCGGGCGCTGCACCAGCCAGGTCCAGCCAGAGCCGAAGTTGCCGGCGGCGGATTTGCTGAACTCATCCTTGAACTTGGCCACCGAGCCGAACGCCTTGTTGATCGCGTCGGCGAGCTTGCCGGTGGGTTCGCCGCCACCGTTCGGGCTCATCGAGTTCCAGTAGAAGGTGTGGTTCCAGGTCTGCGCGGCGTTGTTGAAGATGCCGCCGGAGGACTTGCGGATGATGTCCTCGAGTTTCGCGTCGGCGAACTCGGTGCCTTCGATCTGCTTGTTGAGGTTGGTCACATAGGCCTGGTGGTGCTTGCCGTAGTGGTACTCGAGCGTCTCGGCGGAGACGTGCGGCTCCAATGCATTCTTTTCGTACGGAAGCGGGGGAAGTTCGATGGCCATGAGCGACTCCTTGGGATGTTGCTGAGGGAGAAAATGTCGGCGCAACAGGTGGCGGCCGACGGGCGGCTGATACAATAGCGGCTTGCCTGCATTGTAAAGATGAAACACCACCATGGACATCAACGAGCCAATCAAGGCGATGCTGGCCGAGCATCCCATCGTGCTTTTCATGAAAGGCACGCCGCAATATCCCATGTGCGGTTTTTCAAGTCGCGCGGCGCAGGCGCTGACTCGGGCAGGAGCGACATTCCACGCAGTCAACGTGCTGGCCGACCCGCAAGTGCGCGCCGCGCTGCCGCACTTCGCGAACTGGCCGACGTTCCCGCAACTGTTCATCAACGGCGAGTTGATCGGCGGCTGCGACATCATCGAGGAGCTGATGTCCTCCGGCGAACTCGCGCGCATGGCCAGCGACGTGGCGGGGGCCGCCTCTTGAGCGGCTTGCCCGTGGCGCGCCTGCCGGCCGATTGGCAGCCCGAGGCCGGCAGCCTCGCCGGTCGCGTGATCCTGGTCACCGGCGCCTATGGCGGGCTCGGCAGCGCGGTGGTGCGCGCGGCCACGCTGGCCGGCGCCACCGTGGTCATCACCGGCAAGCGCAAGCGGCAGCTGGAGAAGCTTTACGACGCGATGGGCGAGGAGGGCCTGGCCGAGCCGGTGATCCATCCGCTGGACATGGAAGTGGCCACGCCGCGCGAGTACGCCGCACTGGCTGAGGGCTTGCAGCGCGACCTCGGCCGTCTCGACGGCATCGTGCATTGCGCGGCCAGTTTCGCCGGGCTCACGCCGATTTCCATGCAGCGGCCGGACGACTGGCTGCGCGCGATGCACGTCAACGTCAACGCGCCGTTCGCCCTGACCCAGGCTTGCATGCCACTGCTGACCGAGGCCGCCGACAGCGCCGTGGTATTCGTGCTGGACAGCCCCGACCTGCTGCGACGTGCACACTGGGGCGGTTACGGCGTGTCCAAGGCCGCGCTGGAGCGGTTGGCGGCGATCCTGCACGAGGAAACCGACGAGACTTCGCTGCGCGTGCACGCGCTGCTGCCCGCGCCGATGCGCACGGCGTTGCGCCGGCTGGCCTATTTCGGCGACGACATCATGCAGCAGCCCACGCCGGACGCCACTGCCGATGCGGCCATCTATCTGCTCGGCCCGCAGGCGCGGGCGGCACGCGGCGCGGTGCTGGACCTTCGCTCGTAGAGCTCGCGGGCAGGCTCCCGCCGCGCATCCACGATCGGGGCACGTCGCAAACCTGACTGCAGGGAGTCGAAATGGAAGCGCAAATGACCACGTTGTCGGCGGGCATCATGTTGTTCCTGATCATGGACCCGCTGGGCAACATTCCCATCTTCCTCAGCCTGCTCAAGGACGTGCCGCCGCGGCGCCGGCGCCGGGTGATGGTGCGCGAGCTGCTGATCGCGCTCGGCGTGCTGCTGGTGTTCCTGTTCGGCGGCCAGCAGTTCCTGCACCTGATGCAGCTCAAGCCCGACTCGATCAGCGTCGCCGGCGGCATCGTGCTGTTCCTGATCGGCATCCGCATGGTGTTCCCGCCGGCCGACGGCAGCGGCATCTTCGGCAAGCCGGGGCAGGGCGAGCCCTTCATCGTGCCCATGGCGATCCCCGGCGTGGCCGGGCCCTCGGCGATGGCCGCGCTGCTGCTGCTCACCAACACCCAGCCCGGGCGCACCGCGGATTGGGTGCTCGCGCTGCTGCTGGCGTGGCTGGCCACGGCGATCATCCTGCTCAGCTCGACCTACCTGTTCCGCTGGCTGGGCGAGAGCGTGCTGACCGCGCTGGAGCGCGTGATGGGCATGCTGCTGATCGCCTTGTCGGTACAGATGTTCATGTCCGGCGTGGCCTCGTTCCTGCGTTCGATGCCCTGAAAACCATGCCCCGCGGGGGCGGTTGGCCGTCGCCGGGGTGACGTGCCACTGGCATGAAAGTGTCATACAATGCCGTTAAAATTCTTTTAACAATTGGTTGGCAGAGGGAGACAGCTGCCAGCCGCCCGCATCGGTCCCGCGCGGACCGCTGCCGGGAGCCAAGCAGGACCATCAAACGCTTCGCCACCATGCCTGGGCCATCCCGGGTCGCGGCATGTTTGATTCCGTACATACTTTTCTTTTGTCGTTGACTCGAGGGACGAACAAGACATGAACAGCCGAATTCGCACCAAATTGCTGCCGTTTGCGATTGCTGCGTTGCTTGCGGGCGCGCCGGCCGCCGCCCAGAACGTGACCTCCTCCGGCGCGACGGGACGAATCGTCGACGCCAGCGGCCAGCCGGTGGCCGGAGCCACCGTGCAGATCGTGCATGAGCCGTCAGGCACCACCAAGACGGTCACCACCGACGCCGACGGCCGCTACATCGCGCAGGGCCTGCGCGTGGGCGGCCCGTTCGACATCACCGTGTCCAAGACGGGCATGGGGCAGGCGGAAAAGAACAACGTCTACCTGCAACTGGGCCAGGTATCCTCGATCAACGTGCAGATGAGCACATCCGGGGTTCAGGCCAAGGACCTCAGCGCGGTCACGGTCACCACCTCGGCGCTCAGCCAGATTTTCTCGGCGGACAACAAGGGCCTGTCGATGAACGTCTCGCAGCGCGAGCTGGAGACGACGCCGCAGGGCAACCGTTCGATCGACGACATCGCGCGCCTCGACCCGCGCATCAACGTGACCGACCAGGGTGACGGTTCGATCTCGATGGCCGGCCTGCCGAACCGCTTCAACAACATCAGCGTCGACGGCATTTCCCAGGGCGACCCCTACGGCCTCAACGCCAATGGCCTGCCGTACCAGGGTTCGCCGATCTCGGTCGACACGATCGGCGAGTACAACATCTCCACCGCCAATTTCGACGTCACCTCCGACACGGTCGGTGCCGACATCAATGCGGTCACCAAGTCGGGCACCAACGAGTTTCACGGCTCGGTGTATTACGCCTATCGCAATGCCAACAAGATGGTCGGCAATGCCGGCTGGCTGGACAACGGCGACCGCGGTTACGACTACACCGGCTACCAGCGCGACTGGACCGGCGGCATCACCGTGGGCGGCCCGATCATCAAGGACAAGCTGTTCTTCTTCTTCTCGGCCGAGCAGGAAAAAACCACCGGTATCGGCGCGGACTCGTCCAACGGCCTGGATCCGTCGCTGACCGGCGCGTCCACCTCCAACAAGATCTCGCCCAGCGACCTGCAGCAAGTGATCGACATCGCCAAGGCGCTTGGCCTGCAGCCGGGCAGCCTGGGCGGCGGTGCGGTCGGCCTGACCGACAAGCGCTACCTCGGCAAGATCGACTGGAACATCAGCAACGACCATCGTGCCAGCTTCACCTACCAGTACACCAAGGAGAACCAGCCCATCGTGCAGGGCAACAGCTCCAACCAGGTGGGCCTGGACAGCTACTGGTACAGCAAGGACAGCCTGACCAAGAACGCCGCGCTGCAGTTCTACGATGACTGGAGCGAGAACTTCTCGACCGAAGCCAAGATCAGCTACCAGACGTTCGAGCAGCTGGCCGGCAACGCGATCAACCAGCCGCAGGTGAAGGTCTACCTGAGCAACGACAACAAGGGGCCGTCGGTCAACCTGGGCGAGGATCAGTACCGCCACGAGAATGCCATCAACACCAAGAAGTGGTCGGCCTTCATCGCCGGCACCTATTTCCTTGGCGACCACACCATCAAGGGCGGCATCGATTTCCAGCGCGACCAGATCTACAACCTGTTCGGTCGCACCGAGCATGGCAATTACACGTTCTACGGGCTGACCAATTTCGCGAACCGCGACTACGCCTCGTACTACTTGTACCAGCCGGCGCAGGGCTACACCCTCAACGACGTGGCGGCGCAGTGGGTGTACAGCCAATACAGCCCGTTCATCCAGGACAGCTGGCAGGTCAACAACAACCTGTCGGTGACCTACGGCCTGCGCGTGAACATCCCGCAGTCCGATCATGCACCGTTCTACAACGCCGCCTTCCAGCAGTCGTTCGGTTACCCGAACAACAGCAGCCTGGGCAGCAAGAACAAGGTGGTCGAGCCGCGCTTCGCGTTCAACTACGCCTTCAACACCGAGCGCATGATGCAGTTGCGCGGCGGCATCGGCCTGTTCCAGACCACCCCGCCGACGGTGTGGATGACCAATCCGTACCAGAACAACGGCCTCACCGTGGCCACCTATTCGTCGTTCGACCCGGCGGATGCGGCGTTCAGCCCGGACCCGTATCACCAGAACATCCCGAGTACGCTAGTCCCATCGGGGATTGTCGACACGATCGACCCCGACTTCAAGCTGCCCAGCGTGTGGAAGACCACCTTGGCGTTCGATGCCGAACTGCCGTGGTGGGGTCTGATCAGCTCGGTGGAGTTGCAGCACATCCAGGCCGACAACGCGATCTTCTACAAGGCCATCAACATCGGGGCGCCGACCGGCACGTTGCCCGATGGCCGCTTCCAGTACTGGAAGACGCCGGGCGAGAACGGCAGCATCAAAGGTGCGGACAAGGATGCGGCCGCCAATCGCGACCGGGCGTTCGACCAGCAGTCCACGCTGCTCACCAACACCGGCAAGGGCAAGTCCGACAGCCTGACCCTGGCCCTGGCCAAGCCCTTCTCGGAGAGCTGGTTCGGCAACGTGAGCCTCACCTTCAGCCATGCCACCGAGGTCAACCCGGGCAACAGCTCGCAGGCGTTCTCCGGCTACAAGTACGTGGTGCGCGAAAACGTCAACGACGAAGTGGCCGCCACTGCCGACCGCAACATTCCCAAGGCGCTCAAGGCGTCGCTGACCTGGCAGCATGCGTTCTTCGGCAACTACAAGACCAGCGTGTCGGCGTTCTACAGCGGCCACAGCGGCCTGCCGTACAGCTGGATCTTCTCCGGCGACGTCAATGGCGACGGCATCACCTATCAGGACCCGGTCTACATCCCGACGGTGAACGACGCGAAGGTCAGCTACGGCAACGCGTCGCCCGAACTGATCCAGCAGTTCCAGGACTACATTGCCGGCAACAAGTACCTCAGCCGTCACCGGGGCCAGATTGCCGGGCGCAACACCGACCACTATGGCTGGGTGAACCAGCTCGACATGAGCTTCTCGCAGGAAGTGCCCGGCATCTTCAAGGACAACAAGGGCGTCGTGCGTCTGGACGTCTACAACTTCCTCAACCTGCTCGACAGCGACTGGGGCCAGACCGTCAACGGCCAGTTCAACACGCGCACGCTGGCCGGATCCAACGGCGTGAATGCGCAAGGCCAGTACATCTACTACTTGCCCACCGATCAGAATGGCAATTACCAGCCGCAGCAGCTGATCCGCTACGACGCCGGTTCCAACCCGACCCGCGTGGTGTCGCGCTGGTCGGCCATGCTGACGTTGCGTTACACGTTCTGATCGCTGCATCGTCCCGAAACGAACCGGCACCCCAGGGTGCCGGTTTTTTTTCGCCCGACGGAGAGCGCATCGGCGTCGTGCTGTCTTGACCCGATGATTCGCGCAGCGGATGCTTGGCAACCCGCCACGACACTGCATGAGGCAGTCACGTCGTCAGCGGCAGGAGAGTGGTGGATGAATGATTCCCAGGCCGGCCGTGCCGGCAAAGCGGGCACGGTGAGCGCCCGCATCACGCCGATCGGCGGGCTCGACGTGCTCTCGCGGCACGAGGTGGCGCGACTGCGTGGCGCCAGCGGTTCGGGGCTGCACGCGCTGCTGCGGCGCTGCGCGCTGGCGGTGCTGACTTCCGGCAACTTCAGCGACGATCCGCGCGCGATGCTGGAGCAATACCCCGATTTCGACATCCAGGTGCTGCAGCAGGACCGCGGCATGAAGATCGAGCTCTCGAACGCACCGGCACAAGCGTTCGTCGATGGCGAGATCATCCGCGGCATCAACGAGCTGCTGGTCGCGGTGGTGCGCGACATCGTCTACGTGTCGACCCAGCTCGAACAGGTCGGCTTCGACCTGGATCTTTCCGCGGGCCTGACCCAGGGTGTGTTCGAGATCCTGCGCAACGCCCGCATCCTGAAGCCGCAGGTCGACCCGAACCTGGTGGTGTGCTGGGGCGGCCACTCGATCTCGCGCGAGGAATACGACTACTCCAAGCTGGTCGGCTACCAGCTCGGCCTGCGCGGGCTGGACATCTGCACGGGCTGCGGCCCGGGCGCGATGAAGGGGCCGATGAAGGGCGCCACCATCTCGCACGCCAAGCAGCGGCGCCGGCACAACCGCTACATCGGCATCACCGAGCCGGGCATCATCGCGGCCGAGTCGCCGAACCCGATCGTCAACCACCTGGTGATCATGCCGGACATCGAGAAGCGGCTGGAGGCGTTCGTGCGCCTGGGCCACGGCATCATCGTGTTCCCCGGCGGCGTCGGCACGGCGGAGGAGATCCTCTACCTGCTCGGCATCCTGCTGCACCCGGACAACGCCAGCACGCCGTTCCCGCTGATCTTCACCGGGCCGCGCCATTCGGCCGCCTATTTCGAACAGATCGACCGCTTCCTGCGGCTGACCCTCGGCGACGAGGTGGCGCGGCATTACCAGATCATCGTCGACGATCCGCAGGCAGTGGCGCGCACGATGGTCACGGGGCTGGAGAAAGTGCGCCACAATCGGCTCGACACCAAGGACGCGTTCTTCTTCAACTGGGCGTTGCAGATTCCCGTGGAATTCCAGCAACCGTTCCGGCCCACGCACGAGGCGATGGGTGCGCTGCAGATCCGCCACGGCCGCCCGCGTCACGAGCTTGCCGCCGACTTGCGGCGGGCGTTCTCCGGCATCGTCGCCGGCAACGTGAAGGAAGAGGGCGTGCAGGCGATCGAGCGCAACGGGCCGTTCGCCATCGACGGCGATGTCGACATCATGCGCGCGCTGGACCAGCTGCTGCAGGCCTTCGTGCAGCAGCACCGCATGAAGTTGCCGGGCGGTTCGGCCTACGTGCCTTGCTATCGCGTGATCACCCACTGAATCGGCGGCGGATCATGCGGCCGACGGCTTGACAGTACGCCGCCGCGTCGACAAACTACGCAGCTCCCGCCCGAATAGCTCAGCTGGTTAGAGCACTTGACTGTTAATCAGGGGGTCGCTGGTTCGAGTCCAGCTTCGGGCGCCAGATGCAAGACAAAGGCCGGCAGGAAACTGCCGGCCTTTGTCGTTGGCGGAAACGACGAAGGGCGCCGCAGCGCCCTTCGCGAGTGAGGCCGATGCCGGCTCAGCGCACCTTGAACAGTACCGGCGTCCAGCTGCCGCCGGCATAGGCTTCGCGGCGGCGGCGGTGCATGCGCTCGATGGCCTCCTGGCGGCGAGCCTCGGCCCATTCCACGCGGTTCAGCATCAGGCCGGCCCTGCTTTCGCCGCGGCGGGTCGCCTCATTGTCGCGCCAGATGCGGAAGTCGTCGTAGGCCTCGATTTCGTACTGCAGCTCGCGCATGCACAGCTCGATCATGATGGCGTCGTCGAGGAAGCCCAGCACGGGAACATTGTCGGGGAGGACGTCATCCTGGCTGGAGAAGTACGCAAGCGCGGCCAGCACGTTGTCGCGATCCTCCTCGGGCAGCGCGAAACCGGCGTCCTCGATCATGCTGATCATGGTGTCCAGGTGCTTCAGGCGGTTGGCGACGAAGTCGGGCAGTTCCGCGCGATTGGTTTCCTCGAGCAGCTTGCGCGCGGCGCCGACGATGCTGATGGCATCCACGGTGTCCACCTGCTTTCGCGCCTCGGTGATGCTGTCGACGAACAGCTTCAGGTCAGCGTCGCTGAGGGTGATGTGCAGTTCCAGGCTCATGGTTGGCGACTCGCGAGGCGGTGGGAAAAGATTGCCAGCCTATGCCAGCCGGCGCATGGCCGTCAATTGGCAGGGGCCGACTCCGCGCGTCCTTGCGACGGGCGATGCAGGGCAGTTCGCGAGCTGCTGCAGCGGACGACGCGGACGTGCGTCGGCGCGCTCAGGAAGCGTCGGAATTGCCGGCGGTCAGTTCCTTCAGCAGCTGGAAGATTTCGCGGAAGGCGCGGGGCGGCTTGTTCGGCGTCTCCCGCTCCAGCCGCGCCTGGCGCACCAGCGAGCGCAGGTGCTGGCGATCGACCTGCGGGTGTTCGGCGATCACTTCGGCCAGTGCCGCGTCGTCACCGTCGACCAGCCGGTCGCGGATCGCTTCCAGACGGTGCATCGCGGCGGTGTCCTGGCGCTGCTTCTCGCGGTTCTCGCCGAGCTCGGCGCGCACGGCGGCGAAATCCTCCTCGCCGAAGCGGCGCATGACCTTGGCCAGGAACGCCATCTGGCGCTTCCTGGCGCCGTGTGCGGTGATGCGACGGGTGATCTCGATCTCGCGGCGCACGTCGTCGGGGAGGTCGAGCTTGGCCAGCCGGCTGGCGGGCAGCTCGACCAGTTGGCCGGCGAGCGTCAGCACGGCGAGCGCCTCGCGTCGCTGCTGGGTGCGGCTGGGGCCGTAGTCCTGTTCGTCGAGTTCGGTCTGGTTGCGGCTGCGGCTGGGGCTCACGGGTTCATTCCGGCAGGGGCGGGTGGATCGTCGGCGGCGTTGCCGGCGGGGTCGGCTTCGGCCTGCTCCAGCGCAAAGCGTGCCGTCGGCGTGCCGTGCAGATCAATGGTTTCGGTGAGCATGGCGGCCGGCCGCACCCACAGGCCATGTTCGCCGTAGAGTGCCTGATAGACCACCATCGACTCCAGCGTCTCGCTGTGCCGCGCGGTACCCAGCACGCGATAACGCCGGCCCTTGTAGTGGCGATAGATGCCCGGGGCAGGTGGCGAGGGAAGGCTCATGGCTCCTTTCATTCTCCCGCCGCGCCCCCATGTGAACGCTCTGGCGATTGCGAGCCGCCTATTCTACCCGCCCCTTGCCCAGGAAAGACCAACGTGAGTGAAGCCGTCGTCAGCCGCGATAGCAGTACATCCGAACTGGATCGACTCGCCGAGTTGGCCGAGGACGTGATCCGCCGCGCGCGGATCGCCGGCGCCAGCCAGGCCGAAGTGGCCGCCACCATCGACACCGGGCTCAGCGTGAATGTGCGCCTCGGCGAGGTGGAGACGGTCGAGCACACCCGCGATCGCGGCTTCGGGCTCACGGTGTATTTCGGCCAGCGCAAGGGCTCGGCCAGCACGGCGGACCTGCATCCGGATTCGATCCAGGCGACGCTGGACCAGGCCTGTGCGATTGCCCGTTACACCGAGGCCGATCCCGCCGCCGGGCTGGCCGATGCCTCGCGCATGGCCAGCGCGTTCCCGGAACTGGACCTGTGGCACCCCTGGGACATCGACACCACGCAGGCGATCGAGCTGGGCATCGCGATCGAGGATGCCGGGCGCGCACATGCCGGCATCAGCAACTCCGATGGCGCCTCCGTGCAGGCCGGGCAGGGTCTGTCCGTGTACGCGAACTCGCACGGTTTCGTGGGCCGCGAGCGCGGCACCCGCCACGCGTTGTCGCTGGCGCTGATCGCCGGCGACGAGGACGGCATGCAGCGCGATTACTGGTACGACAGCGTGCGCGCGGCGGGCGATTTCATCAGCGCGAAGGCGCTCGGCGACAAGGCCGCCGAGCGCACGCTGGCGCGGCTTGGGGCGCGCGGCCTGTCCACCCGGCAATGCCCGGTGCTGTTCGCGCCGGAGCTTGCGCGCGGCGTGATCGGGCATCTGCTCGGGGCGGTCAGCGGTGGCTCGCTGTATCGGCGGGCCAGCTTCCTGCTCGACCATGTGGGCCAGGCGGTGATGCCTGCATGGTTGAATATCGACGAGCGGCCGCATCTTCAGCGCGGCCAGGGCTCGGCCAATTTCGATGCCGAGGGCGTGGCCACGCGCGACAGCGCCCTGATCGAAGGCGGCGTGCTGGCGCGCTACATGCTGGGCAGCTATTCGGCGCGCAAGCTCGGCATGGAATCCACCGGCAACGCCGGCGGCGTGCACAATCTGGTGGTGGCCGCGGGCGCGGCCGATGGCGAGGCGTCCGATTTCGCCGGCATGCTGCGGCGCCTGGGTACCGGTCTGCTGGTCACCGAGGTGATGGGCCAGGGCGTGTCGATCGTCACTGGCGATTATTCGCGTGGGGCCGCCGGTTTCTGGGTGGAGCACGGCCGCATCGTGCATCCGGTGGAAGGCATCACCATCGCCGCCAACCTGCGCGACATGTTCGCCGGCATCGTGGCGGTGGGCGACGATGTCGATCCGCGCTCGCCGGTCCTCACCGGCTCGATCCTGCTCGATCGCATGACCGTCGCCGGCGAGTAGCCGCGCCTCCGGCGGGGTTGGGCGTGTTGGCAGGTTCTTGCGGCAAAGCGGCGCAAGCCTTGCTAGCATCGGCACGACCGGCAAGCGGCCGGTGAGCTTCGACGTCGAAGGAGATGCGCATGAGCGTTCCACCCGAATCCGTCATCCCGCCCGCGCCGACCGATCCGGCGCCGGGCGTTCCGCCTGCCGAGGAAAGACAGTGGGCGATGTTTGCGCATCTGTCCGCGCTGCTCGGTGCGATCCTCACCGGTGCGCTGGGCGGCGGCTGGGGCTGCTTCATCGGCCCGCTGGTGATCTGGCTCATCAAGAAGGACACCATGCCGTTCGTCAACGACCAGGGCAAGGAGGCGCTGAACTTCAACATCACGGTGGCCATCGCGTTCGTGGTGCTGTTCCTGCTCTCGGTGATGACGTTCGGCATCGGCCTGGTCATCGCGATCCCGCTGTGGTTCATCATCGGCATCGCCTGGCTGGTGTTCACCATCATCGCCGCGATCAAGGCCAACGAGGGCGTGACGTATCGCTACCCGTTCACGCTGCGCCTGATCAAGTAGTTTGGCGAGTGGATTGAAAAGGCGGCCTGCGGGCCGCCTTTTCGTTGCCGCGAATCAACGCGTGCGATGCGCCGCGTAGCGGGCCAGCTCTTGCAGCAGCACGGCGCGCGCGCCCCACGGCGTGATCGCCGCCAGCGCGGCATCGGTCAGTTCGGCCAGCCGTGCGCGCGAGGCGTCGAGGCCGATGATCGAGGGGAAGGTGGGCTTGACCGCGGCGGCGTCCTTGCCGGCAGTCTTGCCGATCACTTCAGGGTCGCCTTCCACGTCCAGGATGTCGTCGCGCACCTGGAAAGCCAGCCCGACGGCGCTGGCGTAGCGGTCCAGCGCCTGCAGCGCGTCGTCGTCCGCCGCAGCGACCAGCGCGCCGAGGCGCACCGAGGCGCGGATCAGCGCGCCGGTCTTGCAGCCATGCATGTATTCGAGTTCGGCCAGTTCCAGCGGACGCCCGACCGCGGCCAGGTCGAGCGCCTGCCCGCCGGCCATGCCGTCGGCGCCGCAGGCGCGACCCAGCGTTTGCAGCATCGCGATGCGCACGCGGGCGTCGATGGCACCGGCCTCTTCGGCGGCGAGCACCTCGAACGCCAGCGCCTGCAGCGCGTCGCCGGCGAGGATCGCCATCGCCTCGCCGAACACCACGTGGCAGGTCGGCCGGCCGCGGCGCAGCGCGTCGTCGTCCATGGCGGGCAGGTCGTCGTGCACCAGCGAGTAGGCGTGGATCAGTTCCACCGCGCAGGCGGCGGCGTCCAGTGCCGGACCGTCTTCGTCCAGCGCGTGCGCGGTGGCGTAGACCAGCATCGGGCGCAGCCGCTTGCCGCCGCCCATCACGGCATAGTGCATGGCGCGACGCAGATGGTCGGTGGCGTGGGCGGCCGGGGGCAGGCAGCGTTGCAGCGCGCGCTCGGCGCGGGCAACCAGCGACTGCAGGGCAGGGCCGAGTTCGGCGGACTCAGAGTTCGGGTTCAAACGGTTCGGCGCGGTCGGGGGCATCGGGGTCCAGCAGCAGGCGCACGCGCAGTTCCGCTTGTTGCAGCGACTGCTGGCAATGACGGAACAGGCCGATGCCGCGCTCGAACGAGGCAAGCGATTCGTCGAGGCTCAACTCGCCGCCTTCCATCCGGGTGACCAGTTGCTCCAGCTCGTCGAGCGAGTGTTCGAAATCGACGGCGGGAGCGGGGTCGGCAACGGTCTTGGGAGCGGTCTTGGCCATGGCCCGCAACGCTAGCGCAGCGCGGCGGGCGAATCAATCGGCGCGGCGTCGCCGCAAGCCGCGGGCGTGATCTGGATCAGCGTCCGGGGCGCCAGCGGGGCTGCGCGCCGCAGCGGTCGAACAGCTCGGCACCGCGGGCGTTGATCCAGCGGTCGGCCACGGCGATCAGCTCGCCATCGGCATACAGCAGCGGACACGCGTCGCGTCGCCACGGCGGCATCTGCGCCTGCTGGAACAGGTTGCGCAACTCGCGCGTGTGCGGGTTGCCCGCCGGGCGGATGCGCTCGCCGCCGCGGCGCATGCGCACTTGGAGCGGTTGCGCCAGGCGGGTGGCCGGCGCCGTCAGCGCCAGTTCGCCGCCGTCCGGCAGCGCCAGCGGTTCGCCGCTCCAGCGCTGTTGCCAGTCGGGGTCGATCGGTGCCTGTGTCGGCAGGGCCCACAATCGCTGCTTCCAGATGTGCAACTCGGTGCCGGCCCAGCGCACGCAGGGCAACTGGCCGGCACGTGCATCGCACTGGCGCTCGATCTGCCGGCGCTGCGCCGCACCGGGAGCGGCCAGTCCGCGCAGGTGCAGCCAGTGGTCGAGCAGCGGTTCGCGCAATGCGGGCAGCAGCGCGCGCCAGCCGGGCAGGTCGAGGCTGCCGCTGGCGTGGTCGTGCAGGGCATCGAACGCGGGGAGCCATTGGCTGCGCAGTGCGTCGGCGGCATCGCGGCTCAGCGCGGCGCTGTGCAGGATCGAGTCGCAGGCCTGCGGCCAGTAACGCAGCAGCCCCGGCAGGATCTCATGGCGCAGGCGATTGCGCGCGAGGCGGATGTCGGCGTTGGAGGGGTCGTCGATGCAGTCGAGTTGGTGGGCGGCGACGTAGTCGAGCAGCGTGGCCCGCGGCAGCTCCAGCAGGGGGCGCCAGAGTTGGCCGGCGCCGAACGGTCGTCGTACGCGCATCCCGCCCAAGCCTTCCGGCCCTGCGCCGCGCAGCAATTTCAGCAGTACGGTCTCGACCTGGTCGTCGCGATGGTGGCCGAACAGCAGCCACTCGCCATCGTGCAGCAGGTCGGCCAGCGCGGCATGGCGGACGTGCCGCGCGGCGGCCTCCAGGCCCTTGCCGCCATCGCGCGGCACGTATACGCGCACCAGCGCGCAAGGCACGTCGAGGTCCTGGCAGAAGCGAGCGCAGTGTGCCGCCCAACGCGCGCTGTCGGCATGCAAGCCATGATCGACGTGCGCCGCGCGCAACCCGCGTTCCCGGGCCAGCGGTTCGTGGGCCAGCGCGTGCAGCAGGGCGCTGGAATCGGGGCCGCCGCTGAAGGCGACACAGATCGGCGCGGGTGCTGTCGCGGTCAGCGCCGCGAGTAGATGGGCTTGCAGCGGGTCGCTCATTTCTTGTCGGCGCGGGAACGCACGTAAATGTGCTTGCCGTTGCCGATCTGGCGCTCCTCGGTGTCGAACAGGCCGATGCCCTTGATCAGGCCGCTCAGTTTTGCGTAGCCATAGTTGCGCGAGTCGAAGTCGGGCGACTGCTTGTTGATGATGCTGCCGACCGGCCCGAGGCTGGCCCAGCCGGTCTCGTCGGACGCGGCCTCGATCGCATTGCGCAGCATGTTCATCAATTTGCTGTCGCCGCGCAGTTCCTTGGCCGAGCGCTGTTTCGGTGCCGTCTCGGTTTCGGTCTCGCTGGTGCCAGCCAGCACCTCGGTATAGATGAATTTGTCGCAGGCGGTGCGGAACGGCTCCGGCGTCTTCTTCTCGCCGAAACCGTAGACGATGCGCCCGGATTCGCGGATGCGCGAGGCGAGGCGGGTGAAATCGCTGTCGCTGGAGACGATGCAGAAGCCATCGAAGCGCTCGGCGTAGAGCAGGTCCATCGCGTCGATGATCATCGCCGAGTCGGTGGCGTTCTTGCCGACCGTGTAGCGGAACTGCTGGATCGGCTGGATCGAGTAGCGCAGCAGCGCTTCCTTCCAGCCGTTCAAGTCCGGCTTGGTCCAGTCGCCGTAGATGCGCTTGACGTGGGCGGTGCCGTATTTGGCGATCTCGGCCAGCAGGCCCTCGACGATCGCCGGGCGGGCATTGTCGGCATCGATCAGGACGGCGAGCTTGTCGTGGGCCATGGCGGTGTCCGGCAGCGGAAGGTGGGTCGATGGTAGCGCGCGCCGGCGCGCGGGTGCCTGACGGGCCTCACTGGAGTACGCCGCCCTCGCGCAAGGATTGCTTCAAGGTGTCCACGTCTTTCCAACCGCTGAACTTCGTCACCAGTTGACCATGACGGAATAGGTAGAAGGTGGGCATGGCCCAGCTGTCGAGCATGGACCACTCGCTGTCGTGCCAGGCGATGTGGATCGGTTGATCCGGAAACTCGCGGTTCCAGTCGCTGACAGCGTCGAGCTGCTCGTTCTGGCTGGCCAGCCAGATGGCGTTGCCGGCAAAAAGGGAGCGCAACTGGGCGTCTGCACGGATCGCGCGCGCGGCATCCCGCGAGAAGTGGCAGGACGCCACTACCACGATGCGCAATGGCGCGGACAGATCGAAGGATTGGCGTGCCATGGTGCCGGTGCGTGCATCCACGGTCAGTGCGGTCGGTTGTCCCGGCGGCGGCGATGCGGCACGGCGGAACGTCGGAATGACGGGGATGCCCATCTCCGGGTGATGTCGCGCCAGGGTGTTCGCGGCATCGAAATCGCGGCCGGTGATCAGCGCCTGGTGGAGGCGCGCATAGTCCTTGTCCGATGCCATGCCTCGTCGGTGCATTTCAGCCAGATCCATCCGCAGCTGGGCGATGTGGGTCGGGCTTGGCGCGTGGAACACCACGGCTTCCGCTGCGCGCTTGAGCAGCCTCAGGTCAGTGTGGCTGGCCAGGCGCAGGCTCTCAGGCGTTTGTGCATCGCCGAACAGTCGGTCGTAACGTCGTTCGACCCAGGTGGAGCGCTCGGCAGGGGACGGTGAGGGGACGGTTTCCTGCACAACGAACTCGTCATAGCGTCGCTCCAGCATGCTCTCGCCGCATGTGTCGACGGCGCATCCCCGGCTGGCGGCGTCCTGCGTGCGTTCATGGTTTCGGCGGGACTGCTCGGCGGGTGTCAGTCCGTCGACGGCATGGCTTTGCGCGCCGAACAGGGCAAGCAGCTGCACGATCTGTGGGCGCGTCAGCTCGTTGGCCGGGTCCTCCAGCGACATGCCGCGCAGGCCGTGTGGACCGAAGTCGAGCTGGGCAAGAAACCGTTTGCGCCCGCCAGGCGACAAGTCGTCCAGCGGCGAAGTGCCTGGCTGCGTGTCATGCAGATAGCGCGCCAGTGCCGCTCTTGAGGTGATCGGCGCGGGTGCGGTCGACGAGGCAACCACGATGCACGCTGGGGAAAGGCAGAGAACCAGGACGGCAAGTTGCACGCGATTCATGGCGGGCCTCGTGGTGCAGCCAGTCAGGGCCCGGCATCGGGTGGCTGGTGCACCGCCGATCGGTCGCTGGCGAAGTTATTCCTGATAAGCCCCGTAGCTGCGCAGGCGCTTGTAGCGCTGTTCGAGCAGGTCGGGGACCGGCATCGCCTGCAGCTCGTCGAGCTGGTTCAGCAGCACGGCTTTCAGGCGGATCGCCATCGAGCGCGGGTTGCGGTGGGCGCCGCCGAGCGGCTCGCGGATGAGCTTGTCGATCAGGCCCAGTTCGAGCAGGCGCGGGGCGGTCATGCCCAGGGCCTCGGCGGCGTCTTTTACCTTGTCGGCGCTCTTCCACAGGATCGAGGCGCAGCCTTCGGGCGAGATCACCGAATAGGTGGAGTACTGCAGCATGTTGGTGCGGTCGCCGACGCCGATCGCCAGCGCGCCGCCGGAGCCACCCTCGCCGATCACGGTGCAGATGATCGGTACCTTGAGTTCGGCCATTTCCAGCAGGTTGCGCGCGATCGCCTCGCTTTGCCCGCGCTCTTCGGCGCCGACGCCGGGGTAGGCGCCCGGGGTGTCGATCAGGGTCAGCAGGGGCAAGCCGAAACGCTCGGCCATCTGCATCAGGCGCAGCGCCTTGCGGTAGCCCTCGGGGCGCGGCATGCCGAAGTTGCGGCGCACCTTGGTCTTGGTGTCGCGGCCTTTCTGGTGGCCGATGATCATCACCGGCCGGCCGTTGATGCGGCCCAGGCCGCCCACGATGGCAGCGTCCTCGGCGTACATGCGGTCGCCGGCCAGTTCGTGGAACTCCTCGCAGATCACGCCGATGTAGTCGAGCGTGTAGGGCCGCGCCGGGTGGCGGGAAAGCTGGGTGGTCTGCCAGGAATTGAGGTTGCGGAAGATGTCCGCCGTCTTCACCTTCACCTTCTGCCGCAGGCGCGCCACTTCCTCGTCGATGTTGAACGCCTGGCCATCGCTGGCGTGGCGAAGCTCCTCGATCTTCGCATCCAGTTCGGCGATGGGTTGTTCGAAATCGAGGAAGTTGGGGTTCATTCGTTGCTGTTCATTGCACGGAAGCGCTCAAGTATACCGTTCCGCAAGAAAAGGCGAGAACGGCGCCGTATGGCCGTGATCGGGTCGACAGATGCCTGCCGCGGGCGCGGTGATTGCGTTATCGTCCGCCCCATCGAGCACCCGCCGCCGGATCGCCGCCATGCCCAGCAAACCCATCGACAACGCGAAACTCGACCGCATCGTGGCCGAGGCGCGACGCGCCGCCGAGCAGCGCGAGCTGGGCTATCGCGAGCGGGCGCTGAAGATGTATCCGTGGGTGTGCGGTCGCTGCGCCCGCGAGTTCACGCGCGCCAATCTGCAGGAACTGACCGTGCACCACCGCAACCACGATCACGACTTCAACCCGGCCGACGGCAGCAACTGGGAACTGCTGTGCGTGTACTGCCACGACAACGAGCACGCGCGGCATATCGACCACGTGCGCGGCGGGGTGATGGCAGTGGAGGAAGCGCCGCCTGCGACGGGCAATCCGTTTGCCGACCTGAAGGCGATGATGGAGCGGGGCGGCAAGTAATCCCGCGAAGGCCTACCTGCGTCGATAGATGCCGTCGAAGCGGACGTTGAGTCCGCCGCACTGGTGATTGTCGCTGACCACCAGAAACTTCCCGACCAGGAAGGCGCTCATCTCGCACGCATCGTCGACAAAGGTTGCGTGATGGCCGCTGGGCCGTGCCTCCCCGTCCATGGCGCCCAGGTTGGGGCCGCCGGGGAACTGGTCCGGCGGCGGGTCGGCCATCGGGTAATAGGCTTCGCCGTCGGCACGCAACATGCCGTTGTCATGGCGGATCGTGATGCGGTTGTCCCCCTGCATCCAGTCGCCTTCCCATGCCGACGGTGATGGCTGCGCCAGCACCGGCCGCAGGCGGTTGCGCGGCAGCCAGCCGGCGTGTCCATCCTGGTTGTCGGGAAACATGACGCAGGCGTAGTCGCCGCGGACGTCGCCCGCCAGTACCTGGTCACCCGGGATCAGGTAGGCCTTTTCCCGGCAGCGATCCGCCGTGGAAGGGCAGTCGTCGGTGCCCGCGACGAAGTGGGCGCGTCCGTCGCCGACGACTTCGGCGAGTGTCGTCTGGTCGCTGCTGCCATCGCCTCCCTCGCACAGAAACGGCGCGTCGGGATGTGTCTGCTGCGCATGGACGCCGCCGAAAAAAACCAACGCGAACAGCGCGAAAGTCCATTTATGGGCAACGGTCATCGGTCTCTCCATGCGTGCCCGCAGACAGTGGATACATGCGCCCGGCGGTGTCTCAATCCTGCTGCTTGACGATGCGCAGGCGTGCGGCCTGCACTCCGGGCAGCGCGCGCACGGCGCGCAGCAGGGCGGGGATGGCGTCCACGCGCCATTCCTCGCCCAGTTCCAGGTCGGCCTGGGCGCTGCGGTTGCGGTAGCCGTGCAGGGTGACGCTGGCCTGGCCACCGCGGTAGCCGGCCAGGGTGCGTTGCAGTTGTTCGGCGAAGTCGGCGTGGATGCCGTTCAATTTCAGTTGCAGCAGGCGCGCGTGCCTGCGGCAGGCGTCGTCGAGCGAGCAGGCGCTGCGCGCGCGCAACTGGAAACCGCCGCCGGAGAATTCGTCGATGCGCAGGCCGCCGTCGACGACCAACAACTGTCCGCGCGTGAGCAGCGGCGCGGCCTGGTGGTAGATCTCGCCGAAGAAACTCACCTCGATGGCGCCGCCGCCGTCCTCGATGCGCACGAACGCGTCGCTGTCGCCGCGCTTGCGCACGGCGGCGACCATGCCGGCGATGGTCCAGGGCGTGTCCGGGCCGCGGCGGAAGCGGTTCTCGCTGCCGTCGTCGTTGCGGCGCGGCTTCGGCGGCTGGTAGCGGTCGACGATCTCGCCCAGCGGGCAGGTGGACAGCTGCGCCAGCTCGTCTTTCCACGGGTCGGTGGGGTGGCCGGAGAGGTAATGGCCGAGGGTGTCGCGTTCACCTTGCAGGCGTTGTTCCAGCGGCCACTCCGGCGCGGTCGGCAAGTCGATCTCGAGTACCGGCGTGGCAGAGCCCATCGCCGCGCCGAACATGTCGTTCTGGCCCGATTGCCGGTCGCGCTGGTGCTGTTCGGCGGCCTTGACCGCGTCGGGAAGTTGGAGCATCAGGCTGGCGCGGTTGGCCGCCAGCGCGTCCAGCGCGCCGGACAGGATCAGCGCCTCCAGCACACGCCGATTGAGCTTGCCCGGATCGATCCGTCGGCAGAAATCGGCCAGGTCGGTGTAGCGCCCGTGCGCGCGCTCGGCGACGATCGCCTCGCACACGCCGTGGCCGACGCCCTTGATCGCGCCCAGGCCGTACTGGATGATTTTGGGTTCCACCGCCACGAACATGTACTCGGACGCATTGACGTCCGGCGGCTGCACCACGATGCCCAGTGCGCGCGCTTCGTTGAGGAAGGTGACCGCCTTGTCGGTGTTGTCCATGTCCGCGGAGATCGTCGCGGCCATGAACTCGGCGGGGTAATGTGCCTTCAGCCAGGCGGTCTGGTAGGAGACCAGCGCGTAGGCGGCCGCGTGCGACTTGTTGAAGCCGTAGCCGGCGAACTTCTCCATCAGGTCGAAGATGGCGTCGGCCTTTTCGCCCGAGAGTCCGTCCTTGGCCGCACCCTCGCGGAAGATCGCGCGGTGCTTGACCATCTCCTCGACTTTCTTCTTGCCCATCGCTCGGCGCAGCAGGTCGGCGCCGCCGAGCGTGTAGCCGCCCACGATCTGCGCCATCTGCATCACCTGCTCCTGGTAGACCATGATGCCGTAGGTCTCTTTCAGGATCGGCTCGACGCGCGGGTCGGGATATTCGACTTCCTCGCGGCCGTGCTTGCGTGCAATGAAGCTGGGGATCAGGTCCATCGGGCCGGGACGGTACAGCGCCACCAGCGCGATGATGTCCTCGAAGCGATCGGGTTTCGCATCCTTCAGCATGCGCTGCATGCCGGAGGATTCGAGCTGGAACACGGCGACCGTCTGCGCCTTCTTCAGCAGCTCGTACGGCGCCGGGTCGTCCAGCGGCAGCGCCGAGATGTCCAGCGCCGCCTCGCCGGTTTTCGCGCGGCGCGCGTTGATCGCCTTGACCGCCCAGTCGATGATGGTCAGCGTGCGCAGGCCGAGGAAGTCGAACTTGACCAGGCCGACCGCCTCGACGTCGTCCTTGTCGTACTGGGTGACCACACCGCCGCCGCCGGCTTCGCAGTACAGCGGGGAGAAATCGGTGAGCGGGGTCGGCGCGATCACCACGCCGCCGGCATGCTTGCCGGCGTTGCGGGTGAGGTTTTCCAGGCTCAGCGCCAGGTCGATCAGCGCATGGGCGTCCTCGTCCTGCGCGTAGGCGTCGCAGAACTCGCGCACGACGCGGTCGGTTTCCTTCTTCGATTTCTCCGACAGGCCCAGCGCATCGGACAGGGTCAGGTCGAGCGGCCGCGGCGGGATCATCTTGGCCAGCTTGTCGACCTGGCCGTAACCCATGCCGAGCACGCGGCCCGAATCGCGCAGCACCGCCTTGGCCGCCATCGAGCCGTAGGTGATGATCTGGCTGACCTTGTCGCGCCCGTACTTGCGCGCGACGTAGTCGATCACCTCGTCGCGGCGGTCCATGCAGAAGTCGATGTCGAAGTCTGGCATCGACACGCGTTCGGGATTCAGGAAGCGCTCGAACAGCAGGTCGAACTGCAGCGGGTCGAGGTCGGTGATCTTCAGCGCCCACGCCACCAGCGAGCCGGCGCCGGAACCACGCCCGGGGCCCACCGGAATGCCGTGTTGCTTGCCCCAGTTGATGAAGTCCGCGACGATCAGGAAGTAGCCGGGGAAGCCCATCTTGACGATGACGTCCAGCTCGCGTTCGAGCCGCGCGTCGTAGTCCGCGCGCGAGTGGCCGGCAGCCAGCGGCGCGAGTGCAAGGCGCTGTTCCAGGCCCTGCCGCGACAGTTCGCGGATGTGGCTGTCGAGGTCGTGGCCCTCCGGCACGGGGAAGTCGGGCAGGTAGTACTTGCCGAACTTGAGTTCCAGCGTGCAGCGCTTGGCCAGCTCGACGGTATTTGCCAGCGCCTCGGGCAGGTCCGCGAACAGCGTCGCCATGTCTCCGGGCGTCTTCAGGTACTGCTGGTCGGTGTATTCCCGCGGGCGCTTGGGGTCGGCCAGCACGCGGCCCTGGTTGATGCACACGCGCGCCTCGTGCGCGTCGAAGTCGGCCTGCTTGAGGAAGCGCACGTCGTTGCTGGCCAGCACCGGCAAGTCGAGCGTGGCGGCCAGGCCCAGGGCGGCGCTGTTCCAGAGCTCCTCGCCGTCGCGACCGCAGCGGGTCAGTTCCAGGTACAGCCGGTCCGGAAACAGTCGTGCCAGCGCGCGCAGTTTCGCCAGCGCGGCATCGCTGCCCTGGTGCACCGCGATGCGGGCTACTTCGCTGTCGCGGCCGAGCAGGGCGATCAACCCGCTGCAGGCCTCGCCATGCAACCAGCCGGCGTCGATCAGTGCGCGTCCGCCGTGCTGGCCCTCCTGCCAGGCACGCGACACCAGCCGCGACAGGTTGAGGTAGCCGTCATGGTCCTGGCACAGCAGGGTCAGCCGCCACGGGCGCGGATCGTCCGGCGCCGAGACCAGCAGGTCGCAACCGCCGATGGCCTTGATTCCGGCCGCGCTGCAGGCTTTGTAGAACTTGACCAGCGCGAACATGTTGCATTCGTCGGTCAACGCCACCGCCGGGATGCCGTCGCGCACGCAGGCGGCGACCAGCGCCTTGATGCGGATGGTCGAGTCGACCAGCGAGTACTCGCTGTGCAGGTGAAGGTGGGCGAAGCTGGCGGTCATGCAAATCTGCGCGCGTTGTCCGTGCAGGCTACCCGCCGCCGCAGGCAGCGGCAAGATTGACTTGCGCGGGGTTTGCGCGAAGCGCGGGCCGGCGCCGACCGGGGGTCATCGCGGCGCGAGCACCGGTGCCGCGATCGGCGGTTCGCGCAGCAACGCGTTGATCTCTTCGACGAGCGTACCGAGCATGTCTTCGCCATATCCGACGTGGACATGGGCCACGGTGCCGTCACGATGCAGCATCACCATCACCGGGATTCCCGTGACGTCATACGGCTTGCCGATGGCGCCGTGACGATCCCAGGTGAGCAGCAGTTCGGGGAGGCTCTTGCCCAGTGCGCGCGCGGCACGCAGGAAGACGCGGCGATCCTCCTTGTAGTTGACCGCCACCACCTGCAGCGACATGCCGCGCTTGGTCGCCAGCGATTGCATCTTCGCCAGCACCGGCATCTCCTTCATGCAGTAGCCGCACCAGGTCGCCCAGAAACTGATCACCACGACCTTGCCGCGCAGCGAGGCCAGGCTCACCGTGTGTCCATCCATCGTTGGCCCCAGTGAATCCGGCGGCACGTCGCCGGGCCGCACGCCCGCGGTGGCGGCGAAGCAGCTCATCAAGGCGACCAGGAGCAGGCTCATCCGTCGCATGGCGTCCCCTTCATATCCATGGACCAGCGGTCACGAGAGGCCAGTGTAAGCGATGGCCGGGTGCGGCAATCGCGGCCGCGATGTTTGCCTCAGAACAAGCTGGCCTGATCCAGCAGCAGGCGCACCGGGGCAAAGCTGCGGCGGTGCAGTGGGCATGGCCCCAGCCGCTGCAGCGAGGAGAGGTGGGCCGGCGTGGGGTAGCCCTTGTGCAGGGCGAAGCCGTAGCCGGGATGGAGCGCGTCCAGTTCCACCATCAAGCGGTCGCGGGTGACCTTGGCCAGGATCGAGGCCGCGCTGATGGCCGGTTCCAGCGCGTCGCCGCCGACGATCGCGCGCGCCGGGCAGGGCAGGTCCGGCGGCAGCTTGTTGCCGTCGATCAGCGCGTGCTGCGCGGCGGGCGCCAGGCCGGCGAGGGCGCGGCGCATGCCGGTCATGGTGGCGCGGAAGATGTTCAGCGAATCGATTTCCTCCGGCTCGACCAGCACGATGCAGTACGCCAGCGCGCGTTCGAGAATCAGCGGGAACAGCGCCTCGCGGCGCGCCTCGCTGAGCCTCTTCGAATCGTCGAGGCCGCGGATCGGCCGGACCGGATCGAGGATCACCGCCGCCACCGCCAGCGGACCGGCGAGAGGGCCGCGACCGGCTTCGTCGACACCGGCGACCAGCAGGCTGGTCGCCGATCCGTCCTCGTCCGCCTGCGAGCGCGGAGGCGGACGATGGCTGTCGAGAACAAGCTCAGCCATCGGCGCGGCCGTGATCGTCGACCAGCTCCGCCACCGCGGTCGCGGCCCGTTCGCCGGCGTGGCCGGCCATGTCGCCGCGCAGTTCCTGGTGCAGGTATTCGAAGGCGGCCACGATCGCGCTGCGGCGCTCGCTGTCGCTGAACAGGGCCAGCGTGGCGGCGGCCAGCTTGTCGACGGTGCAGTCGTCCTGCATCAGCTCGGGCACCCACGGCCCCGGGCCCAGCCCGCTGGCGCGGGCCAGGATGTTGGGCAGCGAATAGACGTCCGTCTTGATCATGTTCAGGGCGCGCGCGATGCGATAGCTCAGCGGCGCCACGCGGTAGCCGACCACCATCGGCCGCTTGGCCAGCATGGCCTCCAGCGTGGCGGTGCCGGAGGCCAGCAGCACCACGTCGGCAGCCAGCATCGCCTCGTGGGCCTGGCCGTCCAGCAGCAGCGGCGCGGGTTCGCTGGCCGGCAATCGGGCGAGCAGTTCCTGCAATCGCGCGTGTACCCGTGCATTGGCGGCGGGGACCACGATGCGCAGGCCGGGCACGACTGCGGCAACGCGCTGCGCGGCATCCAGGAAAATCCGGCCCAGCCGATCCACCTCGGACATCCGGCTGCCCGGCAGTACCGCCAGCACCGGCGCCTGCTGCGGCAGGTGCAGCGCCTCGCGCGCGCCGACGCGGTCGGCGACCAGCGCGAAGCGGTCGGCCAGCGGGTGGCCGACGAAGCGCGCGTCGATGCCATGGCGCGCGTAGATCGCCGGTTCCATCGGGAACAGGCACAGCACGCGGTCCGCGCTGCGACCGATCTTCTCCACGCGATTCTCGCGCCATGCCCACACCGAGGGGCTGACGTAGTGAACCGTGCGCAAGCCGGCCTCCTTCAGGCGCCGTTCCACGCCGAGGTTGAAATCCGGGGCGTCGATGCCGATCACCACCGCCGGCCTGGCCTGCCTGAGGCGCGCGACCAGGGAACGGCGCAGACGCAGCAGGCGCGGCAGGTGGCTGATCACCTCGCTGAAACCGAACAGCGACAGCTCGCGGATGTCGTACCAGGACTCGAACCCCTCGCGCTGCATCCGCGCCCCGCCGATGCCGACGAAGCGCGCCTGCGGGTAGCGCTGGCGCAAGGCGACGATCAGGTCGGCACCGAGCTGGTCGCCGGAATCCTCACCGGCGAGGATGGCGATCAGCGGGGCAGTTGCGGAGACGCCGGTGTTTTGCATTTCGTCTCCGTCGTGAAGCGAGAGCCAGAGCGCGTGCTTGATTTTGCGATAAGCGCGACGCGCTTATCGCGCCAACGACCGCTCGCTGTGGTCGAGGAACTCCAGCATTGCCATGACGTCGGCGCTTTCGCGCGCCTGCTCGGCGAGTTTCTCGCGGGCTTCGGGCAGCGAGAGGCCGGCCATGTAGAGGGTGCGGTAGGCGCGCTTGATCGCGGCGATGCGGGTGGCATCGAAGCCCCGGCGTTTGAGGCCTTCGCTGTTGATGCCGCGCGGGCGGCCCTGCTGCTCGTTGGCCATCATCACGAACGGCGGCACGTCGTGGCCGACCAGGCAGCCCATGCCGATGAAGGCGTGCGCGCCGACCTTGCAGAACTGGTGCACGCCCGAATAGCCGGAGAGGATCGTCCAGTCACCGATCACCACGTGCCCGGCCAAGGCGGAATAGTTGGAGAACACCACGTGATTGCCGACCTGGCAGTCGTGCGCGATGTGCACGTAGGCAAGCACCCAGTTGTCGTCGCCGAGGCGCGTGACGCCGCCGCCGTCGCCGGTGCCGCGGTTGATGGTGGTGAATTCGCGGATCAGGTTGCGGTCGCCGATGACCAGTTCGGTGCGCTCGCCGGCGAATTTCTTGTCCTGCGGATCGCCGCCCAGCGAGGCGAACTGGGCGACGCGGTTGTCGCACCCGAGCCGGGTGGGGCCTTCGATCACCACGTGCGGGCCGATCACCGTGCGGTCGCCGATCTCCACCTGCGCGCCGATGACGCTATAGGCGCCGATGCGCACGCCGGCGCCGATCACGGCAGCCGGGTCGACCTGCGCAGTGGGGTGGATCGCGGTGCTGTCACTCATGTTCATGACCTCGCGGCGCACATCAGTTCGCAGCTTGCCACTTCCTTGCCGTCGACCGTGGTGCGCGCGGCGAACAGGCCCATGCCGCGGACCAGGCGTTTCAGGTTCACTTCCAGGCGCAACTGGTCGCCCGGCACCACCGGAGCGCTGAAGCGCGCATTGTCGACCTTGACCAGATAGAACAACGGGCTGCCCGCGTCGCCCTTCATGCGGCGGCTGATCTGCGTCAGCAGGCCGGCGGCCTGCGCCATCGCCTCGATGATCAGCACGCCCGGCATCACCGGATGGCCCGGGAAATGGCCATCGAAGAACGGTTCGTTGATGGTGACGTTCTTCAGCGCGACTGCGCTGACGTCCGGCACGACCTCGATCACTCGGTCGACCAGCAGGAACGGGTAGCGGTGCGGCAGCAGGCGCTGGATCTGCTCTACCTGCACCGGCAGGGTGATCTCGAAATTTTCCTCAGTCATTGCTCTTGTCCTTTTCCAGTGCCGCCAGACGGCGCGCGTATTCGTCCAGATGCTTGAATCGCGCCGCATTCCTGCGCCACAGGCGATTTTCCTGCAGCGGCACGCCGGAGGAGTACTCGCCCGGTTCGCGTATCGAATGGGTGACCAGGCTCTTGGCGGTAATGGTAACCCGGTCGGCCAGCTCGAGATGGCCGAGCACGCCCGCATTGCCGCCGATCTGGCAGTAGCGGCCGATCCTGGCGCTGCCGGCCACGGCGGCGCATCCGGCCATTGCGGTGTGCGCGCCCACGTGCACGTTGTGGGCGATCTGGATCTGGTTGTCCAGCCGCACGTCTTCTTCCAGCACGGTGTCGTCCAGCGTGCCGCGGTCGATCGTGGTGTTGGCGCCGATCTCGCAGTCATCGCCGATGCGTACCCCACCCAACTGGGGCAGCTTGATCCAGTGGTCGGTGTCGAAGGCCAGGCCGAAGCCGTCCGAACCGATCACCGCGCCGGGATGCACCAGCACGCGGCGACCCAGGATGACGCGCGTGACCAGGGTGACCCGCGCCACCAGCCGCGATTGCGCCCCCACCGTGCAGCCCTCGCCGATGATGCAGTGTGGCCCCAGCACGGCGCCGTCCTCGACCACTGCATCGGCCTCGATCACGCAACACGGGCCGATGCTGGCGCCGGCGCTGACGCGCGCGGAAGCGGCGACCACGGCACTGGGATGCACGCCAGCCGGTGCGGCGGGCAGGCGCTCGAACAGCGCGGCGATGCGCGCGTAGGCGACGTAGGGGTCCCTGGCGATCAGCGCGGTGGCCGGGCAATCGGCGAGGTTCTCCTCGCGCAGCACCACCACGCCCGCGCGGGTGGACAGCAGCTGCGCGGTGTATTTGCTGTTGGAAAGAAAGCTCAACTCGCTGGCGCCGGCGCCACCGAGCGTGCCCACGCCGCTCACCATCCGCGCGCCGTCGCCGCGGACGTCGAGGCCGAAGCGCGCGGCCAGTTCGGCTGCCGAGTAGTGGATGGCGTTCATGCGTGGCTCCGGACGGTGCGCGTCATTGTAGGGCGTGGCACCGCACGACGCAGGTGTGCCCGGGCGACGAAAAAGAAAACGCGGCATCGCCGCGTTTTCCTTCGAGACGCCGGCAGCTCCGCACGTGGCGGCGCCCGCAACGGCCGATGGTCAGAACTGGCTGCCGAAGGTGAACTGGATGCGCTCCTCGTAATGACCGTCCGACGGCTGCGAGCGGAACGGCACGGCGAGGCTGATGATCAGCGGGCCGATCGGCGCCTGCCAGTGCAGCGATACGCCGGCCGAGGCGCGCAGCGTGCTGGCGTCGAAGCTCTGGTAATCCCGGTAGACGTTGCCGACGTCGGTGAACAGCGACACGCGCGCGGTGTTGATGTCCTTCAGGAACGGCAGCGGCAGGTACAGCTCGGCGGTGCCCAGCACCTTGAACGAGCCGCCGATCGGTTGCGCCCAGTAGGCGCCCAGGCAGTTGCCGCGCGCGTCCGGCGAGCTGCCGTCGATGCACACGCGTGGGCCCAGGGTGTTGTCCTGGAAGCCGCGTACGTCGCGCACGCCGCCGGCGGAGAAGTTGGCGAAGAACGGGAAATCCTGGCGCAGGTCGGGCATCACGTAGCCTGCGCCGCGCTGCGCCTCGGTGGCGGCCTTGAGCACGGCGAACTGGTCGTCGCTGATGCCGTTCTTGCCATAGGTCTTGCCGTAGCCCACCTGGCCGTCCAGGTAGAGCACGAAGCCCTTGCCGATCGGCCAGTAATGGTTGGCCTCGGCGGTGAGCTTCCAGTACTGCACGGTGGAGCCGGGCAGGGCGACATCCGCCTGGGCCTGCAGCAGGCCGCCGCGGGTGGGCGCCCAGAAGCCGTTGCGGGTGTCGTGGTTCCAGCCCAGCGTGCCGGTCCACGAATGGATCGTCTTGTTGCCGAGCTGGTTCTGGTAGTCGATCAGGTCCCGCGGGCTGTAGCCGGGGAACAGGTTGACCTTGTTGCTGCTGATGCCCAGGCCCACGCGCACGCCGTCGGTTTCGCTGATCGGGATGCCCAGGTAGGTGGAGAAGCCCTTGGCGCTGGTGCTGTAGTTGGCGTAGTCGGTGTTGCCGTAGTCGGTCTTGGAATAGTTGACGCTGTAGCCGATGCCGATGCCGTTGTCGGTCAGGTACGGGTTGTAGTAGTTGGCGCCGAAACTGGTCTGGTAGGTGCTGCGCGAGCCGCTCACCGAGAAGCTGTCGCCACTGCCGAACAGGTTGTTCTGGCTCAACGAGGCGTTGAGGATGATGCCGGCGTACTGCGAGTAGCCGATGCCGAACTGCATGCTGCCGGCGGCCTGCTCCTCGACCTTGACGCTGACGTCGACCTGGTCCTGCGAGCCGGGCACCAGTTTCTTGTCGATGTCGACCTTCTTGAAGTAGCCCAGCCGCTGCAGGCGGATCTTCGAGCGGTCGATCGCGGCCTGCGAGTACATGGAGCCTTCGAGCTGGCGCATCTCGCGACGCAGCACGTTGTCCTCGGTCTTGGTGTTGCCGGAGAAGATCACGCGGCGCACGTACACGCGCTGGCCCGGCTCGACGTACATGGTCAGGTCGACCGTGTGCTTGTCCTTGTCCAGCTTCGGGATCGGGGTGACCTTGGCGTAGGCATAGCCGATGTTGGACAGCACCGCCTTGATCGCCTTGCTGGAGTTCTCGATCGCGCCGCGGTTGAAGATGTCGCCTTCCTTGACGAACACCAGCTGGCGCATCGTCTTTTCCGGCAGGATCAGGTCGCCGAGCAGCTTGACGTCGGTGACCTTGTAGATGTCGCCTTCCTTGATGCTGGCGTCGATGTACATGTTGCGCTTGTCCGGCGAGATGCTGACCTGGGTCGAATCCACGCCGAAATCCGCGTAACCGCGGTTCATGTAGTAGGACTGCAGCTTCTCCAGGTCGCCGGAAAGCTTCTCGCGCGAGTACTGGTCATTCTTGGAGTACCACGACATCAGGTTCGGCGTGCCGGACTCGAAATCGTCGCGGATCTGCTTGTCGGTGTAGGCGTGGTTGCCGAGGATGTTGATCTCGCGGATCTTGGCGGCCTTGCCCTCGCGGATCTCGATGTCGATGGCGACACGGTTGCGGTCGAGCCGGGTCACGTGCGGCTCGACCGACACGTTGTACTTGCCGCGGTTGTAGTACTGCCGGATCAGCTCCTGCTGCACGCCGTCGATGGCCAGCCGGTCGAAGGTCTCGCCTTCGGAGATGCCGGTCTGCTTGAGGCCCTTCTTCAGGTCGTCGGTCTTGATGTCGTGGTTGCCGCGGATGTTGAGCTTGGCGATGGACGGCCGCTCGACCACCTTGATCACCAGGATGTTGCCGTCGCGGTCGAGCTCCACGTCGCTGAAGAACTTGGTCTGGTACAGCGCGCGGATGGCGCGTGCCGCCTCGGCGTTGGTGAGCCGGTCGCCCTTGTTCACCGGCAGGTAGTTGTACACCGTGCCGGCCGCGATGCGGCTGAGGCCGTCGATGCGGATGTCCGAGATCACGAAGGGCTCGAACGCGTACGCGTTGGCGGCAAGGGAGGCAAGCAGGATCAGCGCGGCGATACGCTTCATCGTCGGTTCCGTTGGGTTAGTTTGACGGGGCGGCCAGCGCGGCCGCTCCGTCAACGCATGCGGCGGGGGATGAGCCCGTCGCGAAAAGGGGCGCTGCATTCCAGCGGGATTTGTCGCGGACCGCGTCGGCCCGGGCAAGCACGGCCGGCGCAGTCTGGCGGATCGCCAGGTGGTCGAGGGCGATGGCGATGCGCATCACGACAGCAGGGTTCGCTGGATGTCGTTGAATAGCGTCCATCCGACCAGGCTGAACAGCAGGACCAGACCGATGTACTGGCCGATGATCATGGCCTGTTCGCTGACCGGGCTGCCCTTGACCAGTTCGATCAGATAATACAGCAGGTGCCCGCCATCGAGGACCGGGATCGGCAGCAGGTTCAGGATCGCCAGGCTCAGCGACACCATCGCCAGAAACTGCAGGAACCACGCCAGCCCCATCTGCGCCGACGCATTGGCGTACTGGGCGATGCCGATCACGCTGGAGATGTTCTTGGTCGAGGCGTGCCCGGTGAGCATCTCGCCGATCATGCCGAAGGTCTGCCGGGTATTGCGCCAGGTGGTGGTGAACGCGGCGCCCAGTGCGCGCGCCGGCGAGTACTGCACGGTGGCCGGCTCCGGCGGCGGCGGGGCGACGCCCAGCATCCACTTCGCCGGCTGGTCGCCGAGCGACTCCCATGTCGCGGTGACCGCGAGGGTCAGCGGCCGGCCGTCGCGCAGCACGCCGATCGACAGTCGCGGCGATGTGGCCGCCGCCGATTGCACCAGCTTGCCGAGGCTGTCGAAATCGCCCACCGGCTGGCCGTTGATGCTGACGATGCGATCGCCGCCCTGGATGCCGCCCAGGGCCGCCGGTTGCCCGGGCTTGACCGTGCCGGCGATCGCCGGCGGCGGCGCCAGGCGCAAGCCGAGCTTGCCGAAGTACTGGTCGATCGGCTGGCCGGCCGGCAGACGGTCCAGCGGCAGCACGAGTTCGCGGGTCTGGCCGTCGGCGTGGCGCACCGTCAGCGGCAGCGGGGTCAGCGCCAGCAGCGCGTTGCCCACCGCGTCCATCGAATCGCTCCAGGTGGAGACCTGGCGCCCGTTGACGCTGAGGATGCGGTCGCCCGGCTGGATGCCTGCCTCGGCGGCGATGCTGTCCGGCGTGGCGGTGACGATCGGCGCGTAGTCGCTCCGGCCGAGCATGAACATCAGCCACAGCGCGGCGATGGTGAAGATCACGTTGAAGCCCGGCCCGGCCGCCACGATGGCGATGCGTTTCCACACCGATTTGCCGGTGAACTCCTGGTCGCGCAGGGCCGGGTCGACCTCGCCCTCGCGCGCGTCGAGCATCTTCACGTAGCCGCCCAGCGGGATCGCCGCGATCCAGTATTCGGTGCCGTCGCGGCCGATGCGCTTCCAGATCGCCTTGCCGAAGCCGATCGAGAACCGCAGCACCTTGACCCCACAGCGCCGCGCGACCCAGTAGTGGCCGAACTCATGGAAGGTCACCAGCACGCCGAGCGTGACCAGCAACCAGAACACCGAGCCGAAAAAGGAAGTCATCAAGTACCGCAGCGGAAAGTCATCGGGACAAGAATATCAGCAAGCCCTGCGCAGTACGCGCCGGGCCGCCTCGCGGGCCGCCCGGTCGCGCTCGAGCAGGGTCGGGATATCGACCACCGGCTGCGCCGGCAGTTCCGCAAGCACCGCCTCGACCACGTCGGCGATCGACAGGAACGCCAGCGTGCCGGCGAGGAAGGCCTCCACCGCCACCTCGTTGGCCGCGCTCAGCACGGTCGGGGCGTCGCCACCGGCGCGCAGCGCCTGGAAGGCCAGCGCCAGGCAGCGGAAGGTGGCCAGATCCGGCGCCTCGAACTGCAGCGGCGCGCAGGCGGCGAGGTCGAGCGGGGTGACCCCGGACTCGACCCGCTCCGGCCAGGCCAGCGCGTGGGCGATCGCGGTGCGCATGTCCGGGTTGCCCAGTTGCGCCAGCACGGAGCCGTCGACGTAGTCGACCATCGAGTGGATCAGGCTCTGCGGATGCACCACCACCTCGATGGCCTCGACCGGCGCGGCGAACAGGTGATGCGCCTCGATCACCTCCAGCCCCTTGTTCATCAGGGTGGCCGAGTCGACCGAGATCTTGCGGCCCATGACCCAATTGGGATGCTTGCAGGCCTGGTCGGGCGTGACATGCGCCAGCTCGGCGCGGCTGCGGCCGCGGAACGGGCCGCCGGACGCGGTCAGGATCAATCGGCGCACGCCACTGCGGGCCAGTGCGGGGCGACCGCCCGGCAGACACTGGAACAACGCGTTGTGCTCGGAGTCGACCGGCACCAGCACCCCGCCACCGCGCTCGACCGCCTGCAGCAGCAGCGGGCCGGCCATCACGATGGACTCCTTGTTGGCCAGCAGCAGCCGCTTGCCGGCCTGCGCGGCGGCCAGGGTCGACTCCAGCCCGGCGGCGCCGACAATGGCCGCCACCACGGTGTCGCACAGGTTGCCGGCCGCCGCGGTGACCAGCGCGTCCGGGCCGCTGGCGACATCGCAGCGCACCCCGGCGTCGGCCAGGCGCCGGGCCAGTTCGCCCTCGTGCGCGGGATCGGCGACGATGGCCAGGTCCGGCCGGTGTCGAACGCACAGTTCGACCAGCGCCTCGACGCGGTGGTTCGCGGTGAGCACGCTGGCGCGGAACCGCTCCGGATGGCGCGCGATCACGTCCAGCGTGCTGCCGCCGATCGAGCCGGTGGCACCAAGGACAGCGACCGTGCGCATCGTCACAACTGCAGCACCCACAAGCCGGCGGCGAAAATGGGCAGTGCCGCGAACACGCTGTCCAGTCGATCCATCAGGCCGCCATGGCCGGGAAAGATGCTGCCCGAATCCTTCACCTGGGCATGCCGCTTGAGCAGGCTCTCGAACAGGTCGCCGACGATAGAAATGGACACGGTGGCCGCCGCCAGCAGCGCCAGCGCCAGCAACCGCACATCACGCACGTCGAGCAGCCAGGCGCCGACCAGCGCCAGCAGCACGCCGGCGACCAGCGCGCCGTAGGCGCCGGCCCAGGTCTTGCCCGGGCTGATATGCGGCGCCAGCTTGCGCTTGCCGAAGGCGCGGCCGGCGGCGTAGGCGCCGATGTCCGAGGCCCACACGATCATCAGCGCCAGCAAGGTCCACCACGGGCCGTGCGGCGAGTGGCCATGGATGCGGACCAGGGCGACCCAGGCCGGAAAGATCACGAATGCGCCGGCCAGCAGTTTCAGCGCGGTGTTGTCGCGCGTGGGCGCGGCGGCGAACGCGAAGTGGCGCAGCCACAGGCAGGCCACCAGCCACCATGCCACACCAGCGACCAGCAGCCAGTCGAGCCACGCGCTGTCGCGCGCCAGCCAGAGCAGCACGAACACGCCGGCGGCCACGATCAGCAAGGCCACCCGGGCACGGCCATGCAGACCGCTCAGCTGGGCCCACTCCCCCCATGCCGCCAGGAAAGCCACGGCCACGATCGCGCCGAAGACGCCGGTCGGCGGCAGCAGGACGATCAGGATCGCCAGCGGCGCGAGCACCAGGGCGGTGAGAATGCGCTGAAGCAGCATGGAAATCCTCTAGGAGCGTGGGCGGTAGAAACCAAGGGAGCGAGGCAAAGCGATTTTGAGTCAGGTTTTTCGATCGTTTGAGGAAGATAGCCGTAGCTATCTGACGAGAAGGAGCGGAAAAGCTGGCCAAAAGCGCGAAGCCATAGCCCCTTGGTTTCTATCGCCCACGCTCCTGGGGGGCAGGGGCCAGCTGCGCGCTGGTGCGGCCGTAGCGGCGCTCGCGCGAAGCGTAGTCGGCGATGGCCTCGCGCAGGCAAGCCTGGTCGAAATCGGGCCACAACGTGTCGGTAAAGTACAGCTCGGCGTAGGCGACCTGCCACAACAGGAAGTTGCTGATGCGGCGTTCGCCGCCGGTGCGGATGAACAGGTCCAGCGGCGGCAGCTCGGCCAGGCTCATCCACTGGCCCAGCCGTGATTCGTCGATCTCGTCGGCGCGCAACTCGCCGCGCGCGACCGCGCCGGCAGCGTGGCGACAGGCCTGCACGATGTCCCAGCGGCCGCCGTAACTCACCGCGATATTCAGTTGCAGCGCCGCGTTGCCGGCGGTGCGGTCCGTCGCCGCGCGCATACGCTGGCGCAGCGGCTCGTCGAAGCTGTCCAGGTCGCCGATGAAGCGCAGGCGCACGCCGTGGCCGTGCAGTTCCTCCACCTCTTTGTCCAGCGCGCGCACGAACAGGTTCATCAGCGCGCTGACCTCGTCCTGCGGGCGCTGCCAGTTTTCGCTGGAGAAGGCGAACAGGGTCAGCACCGGCACGCCTTCGCGCAGGCAGGCTTCGATCACCTCGCGCACCGCGCGGCGCCCGGCGTTGTGGCCGAAGCTGCGCGGACGGCGCCGGGCGCGGGCCCAGCGCCCGTTGCCGTCCATCACGATGGCGACATGGCGGGGAACCCGGGCAGCCGTGGCGGCCGGCATGCGGGGTGCGATGGCGCTCAGAGCGCCATCAGCTCCTCTTCCTTGGCCTTGACCACGGTATCGACGTCCTTGACCGCGCGATCGGTGAGCTTCTGGATCTCGTCGTCGAAACGGCGATCCTCGTCCTCCGTGATCTGCTTGTCCCTGAGCAGGTCCTTGACCTGCTGCAGGGCATCGCGGCGCACGTTGCGGATGGCGATCTTGGCGTTCTCGCCCTCATGGCCCACGTGCTTGGCCAGCTCCTTGCGACGCTCCTCGGTGAGCGCGGGCATGTTGAGCCGGATCACGGTGCCGGCGGTGGTCGGCGTGATGCCGATGTCCGATGCCATCAGGGCCTTCTCGATCGGCGCCACCATGTTTTTTTCCCACGGCGTGATGAGGATGGTGCGCGCATCGGCCAGCGTCACGGACGCGACCTGCGACAGCGGCGTTTCCGCGCCGTAGTAGCTGACCTTGATGTGGTCGACCAACGTGGTGCTGGCGCGGCCGGTGCGGATACGCGTGAGGTCGTGCTTGAGCGAATCGATGCTCTTGCCCATGCGGGCCTGGGCATCGTTCTTGATGTCGTTGAGCATGTGTCGTACCCCGGTGAATCTGGCAACGCGTGATTATAGCAGTGGCGGGCGTCGCCCCCGCGGGCCGACTCAGCCGACCAGCGTGCCGATCGACTCGCCGCCCATGATGCGCATCAGGCTGCCGGGCACGCTCATGTCATAGATGCGCAGCGGCATGCCGTGGTCGCGGCACAGCGCGATCGCGGCGGTGTCCATCACTTGCAGGTTGCGCTGGATCACTTCCTCGTAGCTCAGCCGCTCGTAGCGGATGGCGTGCGCGTCACGGGCGGGGTCGGCGCTGTAGACGCCGTCGACCTTGGTGGCCTTGAGCAGCAGGTCGGCGCCGACTTCCACGGCGCGCAGCGCCGCGGCCGAGTCGGTGGTGAAGAACGGATTGCCGGTGCCGGCAGCGAACAGCACGATGCGGCCCTTCTCGATGTGGCGGATCGCGCGGCGGCGGATGTAGTCCTCGGCCACGTCGTGGATCTGGATCGCGCTCATCACCCGCGCATAGCCGCCACGCTTCTCGATCGCATCGGCCATCGCCAGCGCGTTCATCACGGTGGCGAGCATGCCCATGTGGTCGCCGGTGACGCGATCCATGCCGGCCGCGGCCAGGCCGGCGCCGCGGAAGATGTTGCCGCCGCCGATCACCACGCCCACTTCCACGCCGGCGCGGCGCACCTCGATGATCTCCTCGGCGAGACGGCCGATCACGTTCGGATCAATGCCGTAGTCGGCCTCGCCCATCAGCGCTTCACCGGAGAGCTTGAGCAGGATGCGGTGGTACTTGGGCTGGGTGCTCATGGGTTCTCCGGATTGTGGGGGCAAACCGCCACATTGTAGCGGCAGAGCCGCTCTCGGGTAAGCTTGCCTCGGTCGATTGAAGTCGCCGCGACGGATTCGGTTCAAGGAGCGAACGGGTGGGGTGGAACACGCTTTATTACGGGGTCCCGGCGCCGTCGCGCGGGCGACGCATCGCCATCCACGGCACGCTGATCGTGATGGCCCTGGCGTTCTACGGTGGCTGGATCGACTTCCTGCCCGAGCCGTGGGTGGAACGATCCAGCTTCTACGTGGTGCTGGTGCTTGGCGTGGCGGTCACGGTGTGGCTCGCGTGGGTCAATCTCACCGGACGCAACGAAGCCTATCAGGGCGGTACCGCCAAAATGCTCCTGGCGGCACCGTTCTGCGCTGCCTTGGCTGCAGGCTTCATCTGGTGCGCGCTGGCGCATGGGGTGGCGGGCGGGGTCACGCGAATGCTGGGCGATGCCGCATTCCTGCCGCCGGTGCAGATGCACACCGTTCACCGCCGGCGGCGCCGGGAATGCGACTACCAGTTGAGGGGCGGCCCCATGACCGGCTTCCTGTTCGACCACCTTTGCACCAGTTCGGCCTATTACGAGGCCCATCCGCGCCATCGCGTGGAGGTGGCGCTGGGAGGCTTTCGCGGGCGGCTGGGGTTCTACGTCACGCAGTTCGGCCATCGTCGCGACCTGGGCGCCTACCGGGATTGACCGCGACAACGAAAAGGGCCGCGGTTTCCCGCGGCCCCTGGTTCGAAGCACCCGCTCTTTCTGAAAGTCCGGCCATGGCGAGGGCATGGATGCCCGAGGTGAGGCAACGCAGGAGCGGTTGCCCGATGGCCGGTCTTTGCCGTCAGGGATGACGGGTACTTCGGATTACCTCAAGCCTGCCTGCTTCATGACTTCGGCGGCGAAATCCTCTTCCACCTTCTCGATGCCTTCGCCGACGGCCAGGCGGACGACCGAGATGACGTCGGCGCCTTCCTTCTTCAGCGCCTCGGCGACCGTGACGTTGGTGTCCAGCACGTAGGGCTGGCCCAGCAGGGTGACTTCGGAAACGATCTTGTGGATCTTGCCGCTGATGATCTTCTCCAGGATCTCGGCCGGCTTGGCCTTGTCCTTCTCGGACATCAGGCTCAGCGCGATTTCCTTCTCCTTGGCGACGAACTCGGCCGGCACGTCCTCGGCGCGGACGTGCGCCGGGTTCATCGCCGCCACGTGCATGGCGATGCCTTTGGCCAGCTCCTCGGAGCCGCCCTTGAGCGACACCAGCACGCCGATGCGACCGCCATGGATGTAGTTGCCGATCACGCCGTCGTTCTCGATGCGGGCCATGCGGCGTACGTCGATCTTCTCGCCGATGGTGGCGATCAGCGCCTTGGCCGCGTCCTCGACGGTACCGCCGCCGGGATAGGCGGCTGCCTTGAGCGCGTCGATATCGGCGGCGCCGGACTTCAGCGCGACTTCGGCGACGGCGTCGCTGAACTTCAGGAAGCTCGCGTCCTTGCCCACGAAGTCGGTTTCGCAGTTGATCTCGACCAGTACGGCCTTGCCGCTGGCCTGGTCGGTGACGATGCGGCCTTCGGCGGCGATGCGGCTGGCTTTCTTGTCGGCCTTGGCGAGGCCGGACTTGCGCAGCCACTCCATGGCGGCGTCGAGGTCGCCGTTGTTCTCCACCAGCGCCTTCTTGCATTCCATCATGCCGGCGCCGGACCGCTCGCGCAGCTCCTTCACCATCTGGGCGGAAATATTGCTCATCGGTAGTTCTCCAATGCTTGGATGGCGCGACGGCAAGCAAACGCCGTCACGCGTTGATCTCGGCAGCCTGGCGGCGGTCGGCGACCGCCGCCTCGGCGCTTACTTGGCGGGCGCGCCTTCGTTGCGCGGGCCACGGCCGCCGTCGCGGCGCGGCGCGGACTTGCGCGGGGCAGCCTCGCGGCGCGGGCGATCGACCTTGGCCACCGGGTTGCCTTCCTCGTCCAGCTCGACGAAGTCGTTGCCGTCGCCCTGGGCGGCGGCCGGCGCGGCGGCCTTGCCTTCGAGGATCGAGTCGGCGGCGGCGCGGGCATACAGCTGGATCGCGCGGATCGCGTCGTCGTTGCCCGGGATGGCGTAGTCGACCAGCTCCGGGTTGTAGTTGGTGTCGACCACGGCAATTACCGGGATGCCCAGCTTCTTGGCTTCCTGCACGGCGATGTCTTCGTGGCCGATGTCGATCACGAACAGCGCGTCGGGCAGACGGTTCATGTCCTTGATGCCGCCCAGCGAGGCCTGCAGCTTGTCGCGCTCGCGGCGACGGGCCAGCACTTCGTGCTTGACCAGCTTGTCGAAGCTGCCATCGGTCTCGGCTGCTTCCAGCTCCTTCAGGCGCGAAACGGACTGCTTCACGGTGCGGAAGTTGGTCAGCATGCCGCCGAGCCAGCGCGAGGTGACGAACGGCATGCCGGCGCGGGCAGCCTCTTCGGCCAACGGCTCGCGGGCCGAACGCTTGGTGCCGACGAACAGGATGGTGCCGCGCTTCTGCGCCAGGCCCGACAGGAAATTCATCGCGTCGGTGAACAGCGGCAGGGTCTTTTCGAGATTGATGATGTGGATCTTGCCGCGGGCGCCGAAGATGTACGGGGCCATCTTGGGGTTCCAGTAACGGGTCTGATGACCGAAATGGACGCCGGCTTCCAGCATCTGACGCATGGTGACTTGTGCCATGGGGTGTCGCTCCGATTGTCGGTTCCCTCGAGAAGGAACCTGGGGGTTGGGACCTCCACGCATCCCCGGCTTCGACCGCGACGGGCCCGATTCTTCAATGGCGGGCAAGGCGCGGCACCCCGAAGACGGTGCCGATGCGTGTGTGGCGTTGGTTTGGGTGTTGTACCGCTGAGGGTTACAATCCCGGCTCGCTTTGCATGGATCGCTTCCCGCCCGGGAGGCATCAGCCCTGCAAAACCCAGAAATTGTAGCCGGTACGCCGGCAGCGCGGCAAGCCTCTGGATTCCAAGGAGTTCTGTCGCCACATGAGTGGAACCCATGGCCATTACCCTGAAATCCCCGCAAGACCTTGAAGGCATGCGCGTCGCCGGCAAGCTGGCTGCCGAAGTACTGGCCATGCTCAAAGATTACATCAAGCCCGGCGTCACCACCGAGGAGCTGGACCGCCGCGCCTATGAGCACATCGTCAACGTGCAGAAGGCGATCCCCGCCAACGTGGGCTACCACGGCTTCCCCAAGACCCTGTGCACCTCGGTCAACCACGTGATCTGCCACGGCATTCCGAGCGAAAGCAAGGTGCTCAAGGACGGCGACATCGTCAACCTCGACGTCACCGTGATCAAGGACGGTTGGCACGGCGATACCAGCCGCATGTACGTCGCGGGCACGCCGTCGGTGCTGGCCAGGCGACTGGTCGACACCACCTTCGAGGCGATGATGCGTGGCATCGAGGCGGTGAGGCCCGGCGCTACCCTGGGCGATATCGGCCACGCCATCCAGCAGCACGCCGAGGCGGCCGGCTTCAGCGTGGTCAAGGAGTATTGCGGCCACGGCATCGGCAAGGTCTACCACGACGAACCGCAGGTGCTGCATTACGGCAAGCCCGGCACCGGCGTCGAATTGAAGAAGGGCATGACCTTCACCATCGAACCGATGATCAACGCCGGCAAGGCGCAGACGCGCCAGCTGCCCGACGGCTGGACGGTGGTGACCAAGGACCATTCGCTGTCGGCGCAGTGGGAACACACGCTGGCGGTGACCGACGACGGCTTCGAGATCCTCACGCCCTGGCCGGATGCCTGATTGAGGGAATAGGGAATTGGGAATAGGGAATCGGAAGAGCCGGATGTCGCTGTCGCGTGGCAGACTGGCTTTTCCGATTCCCTGTTTCCGATTCCCTTAGCGATGAGCGTTGTACTGCCGACATTGCCCCGTCTTCCGACGGCGGTGCCGCGCTCCGGCGTTTCGGCCGAGGCGCGGCGGGCGTTGCGGCAGTTGCTGGAGGATGTGGATCGCGGGTTGGCTACGGCGTTTCGCGATGGCATGGATGCCAGTGTGCTGGCGCGGCGGCGCGGCGAGTCAGTCGCGCGGGTGGTGGCGCATGTGTGGGTGGCCTGCCTCGGTGAAGTGACCGGCGCGGCGCTGTTCGCCATCGGCGGGTTCGGCCGCGGCCTGCTGTTTCCGTATTCGGACGTGGATCTGCTCGCGCTGGCGACAGCGCCCGAGCCTGCGCGCCTGCGGGCGCTGGAGCAGTTCTTCGCCACCTTGTGGGACATCGGCCTGAAAGTGGGCCACGCCGTGCGCGAACCGGCGCAATGCCGGGCGCTGGCAGCGCAGGACGCCAGCGTGTTCACCAGCCTGCTCGATGCGCGACGGCTGGCCGGCGATCCGGCCTTCGACGCGCAATTGCGGCGCATCGTCGACGACCCGGCCTTGTGGCCGCCGCGCGACTACCTCGCCGCCCGGCTGGCCGAGCGCGATGCGCGGCATGCGCGCTACGACGACACTGCCTACAACCTCGAACCGAACCTCAAGGACGGCCCCGGCGGCCTGCGTACGCTTGACTCGCTGCGCTGGATGGGACGTCGCCTGGCACACGCGGACGGGCTGTCGGGGATGGTCGCCGAGGGCCTGCTCGATCCGGCCGAGCAGGCGCAACTGGAGCAGGCCGAGGCGACGCTGCGCCGTTATCGCTACGCCCTGCATCTGGAGGCAGGGCGTGCCGAGGAGCGGCTGCTGTTCGATTACCAGCAGGCGCTGGCCGCGCGCCTGGGGTTCCAGGACGAACACGAGAAGAACCTCGGCGTCGAACAGTTCATGCAGGGCTACTACCGCGCGGCCAGCCACGTCGAGCGGCTCGGCGTGCAGGTGGCCGAGCGCTTCGAGGAGATGCTGGAGCCGCCCGCGGCCGAGCAGCCGGTGGGCGACGATTTCGTGCGTTACGGTGCACGCCTGGCGGCGCGCGATCCGGAATTGTTCATGCGCCGGCCGGCGGCGCTGGTGGAGATCTTCATCGCGCGGCTGGAGCAGCCGGGCGTGCGGGGCTTCAGCGCCGACACCATGCGCCGCATCCACCAGGCCACCGACGTCCATGGCGCGGCGCTGGCCCGGGACGAAGATGTGCTGGCCGCGTTCCTGCGCCTGTTGCGGCGCGGTGCGCCGGCGGTGGAGGCGTTGTGGCGGATGAACCGGCACGGCCTGCTGGCGGCGATCCTGCCGGCGTTCGGCAAGGTGTTCGGGCGCATGCAGTACGACCTGTTCCACGTCTACACCGTCGACGAACACACCTTGCGCGTGTTGCGCAACATGGCGCGCTTCGCCGAGCCGGCCGCGCGCGCCGAGTTTCCGCTCGGTTGCGAGATCTGGGCCAAGCTGGCCAGGCCCGAAGTGCTGTTGCTGGCGGCGTTGTTCCACGACATCGCCAAAGGCCGGGGTGGCGATCATTCGGTGTTGGGCGAACAGGATGCACGGGACTTCTGCACGCGCCTCGGGCTTCCTGCCGAAGACGTCGAGAGGGTCGCCTGGCTGGTGCGCCATCACCTGCTGATGAGCACCACGGCGCAGCGCCAGGACATCACCGATCCCGAGGTGGTGCACCGGTTCGCCGAAGCCGTGGGCGAGCGCGAACAGCTCGACCAGCTCTATCTGCTTACCATCGCCGACATCATCGGCACCAGCCCCAGGCTATGGAACAGTTGGAAGGATCGCCTGCTGGCCGATCTCTACACCAGTACCCGCTATGCCTTGCGCAGCGATGTCGAGCTCCCGCGCGATGCGGGCGTACGCGTGCGCGAATGCAGCGAGCAGGCGCTGGCGCGGCTGCAGGCGGATGGCTTCGACGAGGCCCGGGTGCGGCAGGTGTGGGGGGATTTTCCGCAACTCAGCTTCCTGCGCCATCGCCCCGAGCAGATCGCCTGGCAGACCGCGGCGATCCTGCGCGCGCAGGGTGCGGTGCCGCTGGTTGCGGTGGAACCGCTGTCGGTGCGCGGCAGCACCGAGCTGTTCGTCTACACACCGGATCGGGATGGCCTGTTCGCCACCGTGACGGCGATGCTGGACCGCCTGCGCTTTTCGGTGATGGAGTCGCGCATCCTCAGTTCGCCCACCGGCATGGCGCTGGATACCTTCCTGCTGCTCGAAACCGACAGCCAGCAACCGGCCAGTGCCGCGCGCGCCGAGGAACTGCAACAGCGCCTGCAACGCGCGCTGGCGCAAGTGGTGGGCGTGCAGCCGAGCAAGCGCAGCATGTCGCGCCACCAGAAGCATTTCCAGATGACGCCGCGGATCAGCTTCCAGTCGGTGGGCGGCCGTACCCAGATGGCCCTGGTGGGAACCGACCGGCCGGGTCTGCTGGCGGCAGTGGCCCAGGTGATGCTGGGCGAGGACGTGCGCGTGCACGATGCGCGCATCGCCACCTTCGGCGAGCGGGTCGAGGATTTCTTCCAGCTGACCGATCGCGCCAACGCGCCGCTCGATGCGCAACGCCAGGAGCGCCTGCTGCAGGCGCTGCTGGCGCGGATCGGCCCCGCGCGCGAGTGAGGCCGGCCGCTCGCGCTATCATGCCCGCCGCTGCGCGAGGCAGCGGCCACGCCCACTCGTCATGACCTATCTGCTGATCAAGTCGTTGCACCTGCTGTTCGTGATCGCCTGGATGGCCACGGTGTTCTACCTGCCGCGCATCCTGGTGAACATGGCCGAAGCGGCGAACGAGCCGGCGGTGCTGGCGCGGCTGCAGTTGATGGGGCGCCGGCTGTACAAGTTCGGCCACAACATGTTCGGCATCGCGTTCCTGTTCGGCCTGGTGCTGTGGCAGGGTTGGCGGGTATTTCCGCAGCGCCTGCCGAACGTGGCCTCCGGCATGCACTGGATCGACGCCAAGCTGACCCTGGTCGCGTTGTTGCTGGTCTATTTCACCTGGGCCGGACGATTGCTCAAGCGCAGCGCAAAGGGTATCGCGTTGCCGCCGGCGCGCACGCTGCGCTGGCTCAACGAGCTGCCGGTGCTGTTGTTGCTGGGGGTGATCTGGCTGGTGCTGGCCAAGCCGTTCTGAGGCTCGCCGCGGCTCGCGCGATCTGGGCTAGACTAGGCTTTCGGCATCATCCACGAGACGAGGTGGCCCGCGCTTGCGCCGGCCGAGTGTGCGACATGACGACTACGCGCTGCCACGACTGACCGCCACCACGCCTTCGTTTGTCAAAGAAAGGGCGTCATGCCCTTTTTTGCTTTTCCAGAGAAGCTTTAGCGATGATTGAAATTACGCTCCCCGACGGCAGCAAGAAGCCGTTCGAACACCCCGTCACCGTGCAGGAGGTGGCTGCCTCCATCGGCGCCGGCCTGGCCAAGGCGACCCTGGCCGGCAAGGTCGACGGCAAGCTGGTCGATGCCAGTTTCCCGATCGAACATGACGCCAGCCTGCAGATCGTCACCGAGAAAAGCCCCGAGGCGCTGGAGATCCTGCGTCACTCCACCGCGCACCTGATGGGGCAGGCCGTGCAGCGACTGTTCCCCGGTGCGCAGGTCACCATCGGGCCGGTGATCGACTACGGCTTCTACTACGACTTCGCCTACGAGCGCCCGTTCACACCCGAGGATCTGCCGAAGATCGAGGCGGAAATGCACAAGATCGTGGCCGAGCAGTTGCCGGTCACGCGCAGCGTGAAATCGCGCGACGAAGCGGTGGCGTTCTTCCGCGGTCTGGGCGAGGAGTACAAGGCCGAGATCATCGAGGGCATACCGGCCGACCAGGACCTGTCGCTGTACTCGCAGGGCGAGTTCACCGACCTGTGCCGCGGCCCGCATGTGCCGAACACCGGCAAGCTGCACTCCTTCAAGTTGATGAAGGTGGCCGGCGCGTACTGGCGTGGCGACTCGAACAACGCGATGCTCAGCCGCATCTACGGTACCGCCTGGCTCAACGACAAGGACCTGAAGGCCTACCTGTTCCAGCTGGAAGAGGCCGAGAAGCGCGACCACCGCAAGATCGGCAAGCAGCTGGACCTGTTCCACCAGCAGGAAGAAAGCCCCGGCATGGTGTTCTGGCACCCGAACGGCTGGGCCATCTGGCAGCAGGTCGAGCAGTACATGCGCGGCGTGTATCGCAGCAGCGGCTACCAGGAGGTGCGCTGCCCGATGGTGCTGGACGTGTCGCTGTGGAAGAAGTCCGGGCACTGGGACAATTACAAGGAGAACATGTTCTTCACCGAGTCGGAGAAGCACACCTTCGCGCTGCGCCCGATGAACTGCCCCGGCCACGTGCAGATCTTCAACGAGGGCCTGCGCAGCTATCGCGATTTGCCGCTGCGCTATGGCGAGTTCGGCGGTTGCCATCGCAACGAGCCGTCCGGCGCGCTGCACGGGATCATGCGCGTGCGCGCGTTCACCCAGGACGACGGCCACATCTTCTGCACGCCCGAGCAGATCGAGCCGGAGGTCACTGCCTTCCACCAGCAGGCGATGCAGGTTTATGCCGATTTCGGCTTCGACAAGATCGAGGTGGCCCTGGCCCTGCGCCCGGACCAGCGCATCGGCGACGACGAGGTGTGGGACCGGGCCGAGGCCGCGCTGCGCGGTGCCCTGGCGGCTGCCGGGGTGAGCTGGACCGAGCTGCCGGGCGAGGGCGCGTTCTACGGCCCCAAGATCGAGTACCACATGCGCGATTCGATCGGCCGCGACTGGCAGGTCGGCACCATGCAGGTGGATTTCATGATGCCCGAGCGGCTCGGCGCCGAATACGTCGACGAGCACTCCCAGAAACAGCATCCGGTGATGCTGCACCGGGCCATCGTGGGCTCCATGGAGCGTTTCATCGGCATCCTGATCGAACACCACGCCGGCCTGCTGCCGACCTGGCTGGCGCCGGTGCAGGCGATGGTGTTCAGCATCACCGACGCCCAGGCCGGCTACGTTCGCGAGGTCACGCAAGCCCTTGTGGACAAAGGTTTCCGGGTACAATCGGATTTGCGCAACGAGAAAGTCGGCTATAAAATCCGCGAACATACGATGCAGAAGGTGCCTTATCTGCTCGTGGTCGGCGACCGCGAGAAAGAGACGGGCGCCGTTTCTGTCCGTACCCGTTCCGGCGAGGATCTGGGCAGCATGCCGCTGGCCGATTTCATCGGGCGACTGGAGACCGAAACCCGGCGCTGAGCGCCGAACGGTCTGTTTCATCCATTCTTCTGGAGGATCGTGGTATCGCAACCACCGACAACAAGGGCAATCGTCGCAACCTGGAAATCCGCGTTCCGCGGGTGCGTGTCATTGGCGCGGATTCCGAGCAACTCGGCATCCTGAGCCGTGACGAAGCATTGGCGCTGGCGCAGGAAGCCGGCATGGATCTGGTCGAGATCCAGCCCAATGGCGATCCGCCCGTATGCCGCATCATGGATTACGGCAAGTTCAAGTTCGAAGCCCAGAAGAAAGCCCAGGCCGCCAAGAAGAAGCAGAAGCAGGTCGAGATCAAGGAAGTGAAGTTCCGTCCGGTCACGGACGTGGGCGACTACCAGATCAAGCTGCGCAACATGCTCCGCTTCCTGGAAGAGGGCGACAAGGTCAAGGTCACCATCCGCTTCCGTGGCCGCGAGATGTCGCACCAGGATCTCGGCCAGAACCTGGCGAAGAAGATTCAGGAAGACGTCGGCGACAACGGCCAGGTCGAGTCCTATCCCCGGCTCGAAGGCCGCCAGATGGTCATGATGATCGGGCCGAAGAAGAAGTAATCCGGCGCCGTCAGGTGCCGCGTGACCTGCAGGAGCGCACCCTGTGCGCGATGCTTTCCGTCACATGACGAAGAGCATCGCGCACAGGGTGCGCTCCTACTGGTATCCGGGGGTTGAACTCCGTATAATCGCCGGTTCGACCCGTCTGGAAGGGTCGTGCACCGGTCGTGGCAGGACGGAAAGCGTGATCCAACGGATCACCGCCAGATCAGTCAGAAACCGGGCTGCCCGCGCAGGGCGGACCCACAAAGGAGCAATTTCATGCCCAAGATCAAGACCAACCGGGCGGCGGCGAAGCGTTTTCGCAAGACCGCATCCGGCAAGATCAAGTGCGGCCACGCGTTCAAGTCGCACATCCTGACCAAGAAGTCGACCAAGCTCAAGCGTGGTCTTCGCGCCCCGAACCACCTCAAGGCGTGCGACGCCCCGGGCGTGGCTCGCATGCTGCCGTACTTGTGAGGAGATAGACCATGGCTCGTGTAAAGCGTGGCGTCACCGCTCGTCGTCGTCACAAGACCATCATCGGCCGCGCCAAGGGCTACTACAACGCCCGTCGCAAAGTCTTCCGCGTCGCCAACCAGGCCGTCATCAAGGCCGGTCAGTACGCCTACATCGGCCGCAAGCAGCGCAAGCGCCAGTTCCGCGCCCTGTGGATCGTGCGCATCAATGCTGCCGCGCGCATGTTCGGGCTGTCCTACAGCCGCCTGATCAATGGCCTCTCCAAGGCCGGCATCACGGTGGATCGCAAGGTGCTCGCCGACATCGCCGTACACGACATCAAGGCGTTCGGGGCCATCGCTGACAAGGCGAAGGCCGCCCTGGCTGCTTGATCGTCGCTTGCGACGATAGAATGTGAATCAAGCGGGGAGGAGGCCACACGCCTCCTCCCCGTTTTCGTTTTTGCACGTCCGAACCGGGACCGCACCGATGGATGATCTGGAACGCCAGGCCGCGCAGGCGCTGGCTGCTATCGAACAAGCCGACACGCTGGACACCCTGGAGTCCCTGCGCGTGGGCCTGCTGGGCAAGAGCGGCATCGTGACCGCCGCGCTGAAGACCCTGGGCACCCTGGCGCCCGAGCAGCGCAAGGCGCGCGGTGCCGAAGTGAACCGCGTCAAGGAGCGCCTCGTCGAGGCGCTGGCCACTCGCAAGGTCGCGCTGGAACAGGCCGAGCTCGATCGCCGGCTCGCCTCCGAGGCGATCGACATCTCCTTGCCCGGCCGCGACGGCGAGCGTGGCGGCATCCATCCGATCACCCGTGCGCTGGAACGCATCGCGTCGATCTTTGCGCGGCTCGGCTACCAGCGCGCCGACGGCCCGGAGATCGAGGACGACTGGCACAACTTCGAGGCACTGAACTTCCCGCCGCACCACCCGGCGCGCGCGATGCACGACACGTTCTACTTCGGCGACGGACGCCTGCTGCGCACGCATACCTCGCCGGTGCAGATCCGCACGATGGCCGGTCGCCAGCCGCCGATCCGCATCATCGCGCCGGGCAAGGTCTACCGCAGCGATTCGGATCAGACCCACTCGCCGATGTTCCATCAGATCGAGGGCCTGCTGGTCGACGAGACCTCCAGCTTCGCCGACCTCAAGGGCACCCTGGCCGAGTTCATCCGCGCGTTCTTCGAGCGCGATTTCGAGATGCGCTTCCGCCCCAGCTACTTCCCCTTCACCGAACCCTCGGCTGAGGTCGACATCCGCTGGGAGACCGAAGACGGGCAGAGCCGCTGGCTGGAGGTGCTCGGCTGCGGCATGGTGCATCCGAACGTGCTGAAGAACTGCGGCATCGATCCGGAACGCTACACCGGCTTCGCCTTCGGCCTCGGCGTGGAGCGCTTCGCCATGCTGCGCTACGGCGTCTCCGACCTGCGCGCGTTCTTCGAGAACGACCTGCGGTTTCTCAGGCAGTTTGCATGAACGGGAATCGGGAATGGGGAATGGGGAATCGTAAAGGCGGCCTCGGTGCCGCGGTTCTTGCTTTTCCCATTCCCTATTCCCTATTCCCCATTCCCGGATTCAACCCATGAAATTCTCCGAAAACTGGCTGCGCGAACTGGTGGATGTGCGGGCCGATCGTGCCGAACTGGCTCACGCGCTGACCATGGCCGGGTTGGAAGTGGAAGAGCTCACACCGCTGGGCGAGGGTCTGGGTGGCGTGGTGGTGGCCGAGATCGTCGCGGCCGAGAAGCATCCGCAGGCCGACCGGCTGCAGGTGTGCAAGGTCGATGCGGGGCAGGGCGAGTCGCTGCAGATTGTCTGCGGTGCACCCAACGCGCGCGTCGGCATCAAGGTGCCGCTGGCGACGGTCGGTGCGAAGCTGCCGGGCGGCATCACCATCAAGGCGGCCAAGCTGCGCGGCGTCGAGTCGTTCGGCATGCTGTGTTCGGCGAAGGAGCTGGGCATCGATGCCGACGCCTCCGGTTTGCTCGAACTGCCGCTGGATGCGCCGGCAGGCCAGCCGCTGGCTGATTACCTCGGCCTGCCCGACGCCAGCTTCGAACTGAAGCTCACGCCCAACCGCCCCGACTGCCTCGGCCTGGTCGGCCTGGCGCACGACGTGGCCGCGCTGTTCGGCAGCCACGTGAAGGCCGTCGCGCAGGCAGCCGTGCCGGTGGGCAGCGAAGCGCGCCGCGGCATCCGGCTGGAGGCGGGCAAGGATGCACCGCGCTACCTCGGCCGCATCATCGAAGGCATCGACCTGGCGGCGAAAACCCCGCTGTGGCTGGCCGAACGCCTGCGCCGCGCCGGCATGCGCCCGATCAACGCGGTGGTCGACGTCACCAACTACGTGATGCTGGAACTGGGTCAGCCGCTGCATGCCTTCGACAACGACACGCTGGACGGCGACATCGTGGTGCGCCATGCGCGCGCCGGCGAAACGCTGAAGCTGCTCGATGGCAGCGAAGCAAAGCTGGATGACGGCTTCGTGCTGATCGCCGACGAGAAGAAAGCGCTGGCGGTGGCCGGCGTGATGGGTGGCCACGACTCGCGCGTCACCGATACCACGCGCAACGTGTTCCTGGAGTCCGCGCACTTCGCCCCGGCCGCGATCATGGGCCGCGCGCGCAAACTCGGCTTGCATACCGACGCCTCGCATCGCTTCGAGCGCGGTGTCGATCCGGAACTGCCGCGTCGCGCGCTGGAGCGCGCCAGCGAACTGCTGCTGGCGATCGCCGGTGGCAAGGCCGGCCCGGTCCTGGTGGCCGAAAATCCTGCCGACCTGCCGCAACCGACGGCGGTGACCTTGCGCCGTGCCCGCCTGAAACGCGTACTCGGCGTGGACGTGGCCGATGCCGAAGTGGCGCGCATCTTCACGGCGCTGGGCATGCAGGTGGAAACGATCGCCGACGGCTGGCAGGTCACCGCGCCGAGCAGCCGCTTCGACATCGAGCGCGAAGAGGACCTGATCGAGGAGGTCGCGCGCATCTTCGGCTACGACAGGATTCCCACCCATTCACCGTCCGGCGCGCTGGTGCTGGCGATCGAGCCCGAAGCGCGCATCAATGAGCTGGCGCTGCGCGAACAATTGGCTGCTCGGGGCTATTACGAGGCAGTCAACCTGTCCTTCGTGGCCGCCGACCTGCTGGCGAGCTGGGGGTTCAGCGAACGGCTGGTGCCGCTGGCCAATCCGCTGTCGGCCGATATGGCGGTGATGCGCCCCTCGCTGCTGCCGGGCCTGATCGAGGCGTTGCGGCACAATCGGGCGCGCCAGCAGGGGCGGGTGCGGCTGTTTGAACTGGCACGCGTATTCAGGGCCGGCGATCCGCCGGTCGAAACGCCAAGCCTGGCGATCGTCGCCTGCGGCAGCGCCCGCGCCGAGCAGTGGGGCGAGCCCTCCCGCGTGCTCGATTTTCATGATCTCAAGGGCGACCTGGACGCGCTGATCGCCTGGGGCGGCGAGCCGGAGCGCTGGTCGATCCATGCCGATGCCCTGCCGTCCTGGCTGCATCCGGGTCGTGGCGCCCGCGTCGCGCGCGACGGCGAGACGATCGGCTACCTCGGCGCCCTGCATCCCCGGCTGGCGCGGGAGCTCGATCTGGGCCCCGACGTGCACGTGCTGGAGGTGGCGCTGGAGCCGCTGCTGGCCCGCCGACTGCCTCGGGCGACCCCGATCCCGCGCTTTCCGGCGGTGCGCCGCGACATCGCGATGGATTTGCCGGAAAGCGTGAGTTGGTCACGGATCGAGCGCACCGTTCGCGGCACGCTTGGGGCGGGGCTGCGGGAGCTTCGGCTATTCGACCGCTACAGCGGCAAAGGCGTCGAAGCGGGCCGAAAGAGTCTCGCTATGGGCTTGATTTTGCAGGACGCTTCACGCACCCTTACAGATGACGACGCGGATCACTGGGTGCGCGAAGCGGTGAACGCGTTGGAGCAGACATGCCAGGGGAAACTGCGAGGATGAGATGGCGCTGACCAAGGCGGAAATGGCCGAGCGGCTTTTCCTCGACGTGGGTCTCAACAAGCGTGAGGCCAAGGAATTCGTGGATGCCTACTTCGAGGTGGTGCGCGGCGCGCTGGAAAACGGCGAGCAGGTGAAGCTGTCGGGGTTCGGCAATTTCGACCTGCGCATGAAGAACCAGCGGCCAGGGCGCAACCCCAAGACCGGCGAGGAGATCCCGATCTCCGCGCGGCGGGTGGTGACGTTCCGACCGGGGCAGAAACTCAAGGTGAGAGTCGAAGGCTATGCTGGATCAAGGGAATAACACCGAACTGCCGGCCATCCCGGCCAAGCGCTATTTCACCATCGGTGAAGTGGGCGAGCTGTGCGGTGTGAAGCCCCACGTGCTGCGCTACTGGGAGCAGGAGTTTCCCGCCCTCAACCCGGTCAAGCGCCGCGGCAATCGCCGCTACTACCAGCGCCACGACGTGCTGATGATCCGCCAGATCCGCTCGCTGCTGTACGACGAGGGCTTCACCATCACCGGCGCGCGCGCGCGGCTGGAAGGCCCGCAGGCACGACTGGAATCCAGCATGTCGCACCAGATCGTGCGCCAAGTGCGGATGGAGCTGGAAGAAGTGCTGACGCTGCTGCGTCGCTGAGCGACATCACGCTTCCGGCAGCGCACCACAAGCTGCTAGAATCGCCGTTTCGTCGGGGCGTAGCGCAGCCTGGTAGCGCATCTGCCTGGGGGGCAGAGGGTCGTCGGTTCGAATCCGGCCGCCCCGACCAATGGTTTGACATGAAAAAGGCGCCCACTGGGCGCCTTTTTCATGTCGGGAATAGGGAATGGGGAATAGGGAATGGAGGAGCCAGAGCCGCGGTCCGGCAACTGCTTTTCCGATTCCCTATTCCCCATTCCCTATTCCCAGCCTCAATACAACACCCGGGCGCGCAACGTCCCCGGAATCGTCGCCATCTGCGCCTTCAACGCATTCGCCTGGGCCTCGTCGGCGCTGACGTCGATCACCACGTAGCCGACTTCGCTGTCGGTCTGCAGGAACTGCGCGTCGATGTTGAGGTTGCCGGCGGAGAACAGTTCGTTGATGCGCGACAGCGTGCCGGGCACGTTGCGGTGGATGTGCAGCAGGCGGCGGCTGTGCGGGTGTTCGGGCAGGGTGACCTCGGGGAAGTTCACCGCCGACAGGGTGGAGCCGTTGTCGCTGTAGCGCACCAGCTTGCTGGCCACCTCGATGCCGATGTTGTCCTGCGCTTCCAGCGTGCTGCCGCCGATGTGCGGAGTCAGGATCACGTTGTCCATGCCCGCCAGCGGCGAGACGAAGGCGTCGTCGTTGCCTTTGGGTTCGAGCGGGAACACGTCGATCGCCGCGCCGGCCAGCCGCTTCTCGCGCAGTGCCACGGCCAGCGCATCGATGTCGACCACGCTGCCGCGCGAGGCGTTGATCAGCATGGCGCCGGCGTGCATCTTCGCCAGCTGTTCGGCGCGGATCATCAGCTGCGTGGCCGGGGTCTCGGGCACGTGCAGGGTGACCACGTCGGCGCGTTCCAGCAGTTCGTCCAGACTGGACACCGCGCGGGCGTTGCCGAGCGCCAGCTTGGTTTCGATGTCGTGGAAGATCACCCGCATGCCCAGGCTCTCGGCCAGTACGCCGACCTGGGTGCCGATGTGGCCGTAGCCGACGATGCCGAGCACCTTGTCGCGCGTCTCGTAGCTGCCGTTGGCCGACTTGGCCCAGCCGCCGCGGTGGCATTGCGCGTTCTTCTGCGGAATGCCGCGCAGCAGCATGATCGCCTCGGCAATCACCAGTTCGGCCACGCTGCGGGTGTTGGAATAGGGCGCGTTGAACACCGGCACGCCGGCCAGGCGGGCGGCGCCCAGGTTCACCTGGTTGGTGCCGATGCAGAAGCAGCCCACCGCGATCAGCCGCTTGGCCTGCGCCAGCACTTCGGCGGTGAGCTGCGTGCGCGAACGGATGCCGATGATGTGGGCTTCGCCGATGCGCGCCTTGAGTTCGTCCTCGGGCAGCGACTTGGCGTGCAACTCGACCTGGCTGTAGCCGGCCCGATGGAATACCTCCACCGCGCTGGCGCTGACCCCCTCCAGCAGCAATACCTTGATGTCCTGGCGCGGATAGGAGGTCTGCATCTTCGTGGCGTGTCCGGTGGCGGCGGTCGGTCCAGAGTAGGCGAGGAATTGCCGCACTGCAACACTGGACGCGCTCCGGCGCGGCTGGCAGTCTGTGTGGATGCCCCCGGAGCCGCCGCATGTCCGATGACCGCCTCGCCGACCTGTCCCGCCGCCTGCCCGAACTGCGCCTGCTGACGGCCGCGGCCGACCTCGAACACTACGGTCGCGACTGGACCCGCCGCTGGACGCCGGCGCCGCTGGCAATCGCCTTGCCGACGTCGGTGGAAGAAGTGCAGGCGATCGTGCGCTGGGCCAACGAGCAGGCGGTGGCGATCGTGCCATCGGGCGGGCGTACGGGCCTGTCCGGCGGCGCGGTGGCGGCGAACGGCGAGCTGGTGCTCAGCCTGGAGCGGATGCAGCGCGTGCTCGGCTTCGACGCAGTCGATCGCACCCTCACCGTGCAGGCGGGGATGATCCTGCAGCACGTCCATGACGCGGCACGCCAGCATGGCCTGATCTATCCGGTCGATTTCGCGGCGCGCGGCTCGTGTTCGATCGGCGGCAACATAGCCACCAACGCCGGCGGCATCCGGGTGATCCGTTACGGCAACACGCGCGAGTGGATCGCCGGGTTGAAGGTGGTGGCCGGCAACGGGGAGCTGCTCGATCTCAACCGCGGCCTGGTGAAGAACTCCAGCGGCTACGATTTTCGCCAGTTGCTGGTCGGCTCGGAAGGCACGCTGGGCATCGTGGTGGAGGCGACGCTGAAGCTCACCGATCCGCCGCTACCCTCGCAGGTGATGCTGCTGGCGTTGCCGGACATGGACGCGCTGATGCAGGTGTTCGCGCTGTTCCGCGCGCGGCTGGTGCTGCAGGCGTTCGAGTTCTTCACCGATCACGCCTTGCGCCACGTGCTGGCACACGGCGCGCAGCGCGCCATCGACGGCGATTATCCGTACTACGTGGTCACCGAGTTCGATGCTGCGGACGAGCGGCAGCAGGAAGCAGCGTTGGCTGCATTCGAGCTGGCACTGGAACAGGGCTGGGTCAGCGACGGCGTGATCGCGCAGAGCGAAGCGCAGGCAGCCGCGCTGTGGCGCCTGCGCGAAGGCATCACCGAGAGCCTGGCGCCGCGGCGGCCGTACAAGAACGACATCTCGGTTCGGGTCGGCGCGGTTCCCGCCTTTCTGCACGACATGCAGGCGTTGCTGGCGCGCGAGTATCCGCAAGCCGAGGTGGTCTGGTTCGGTCACATCGGCGACGGCAACCTTCACATCAACGTGCTGCGGCCGGATGACCTGGCCGAGGCCGCGTTCATCGAGCAGTGCGAACACGTCACCCATCTGCTGGCGGATACCCTGCAGCGCCATGGCGGCAGCATCTCGGCGGAACACGGCATCGGCCTGGTCAAGCGGGCCTATCTGGACAGCACCCGCAGCGCGGCGGAGATCGACCTGATGCGCGGCGTGCGCAAGGTGTTCGACCCACGCGGCATCCTCAATCCCGGCAAGCTGTTTGCTGGCGATTGAGGGCCTGCAAACCGTGCCCGTGCTAGCCTTGGCGGCTTGTCTGTGGATTCGAAGGAGCCGTCATGCCGTCGTCGCCGCTGCGTTCGCTGTATCCCGAGATCGAGCCGTTCGACCGCGGCATGTTGCCGGTGTCGCCGCTGCACACGCTGTACTACGAGCAGAGCGGCAATCCGCACGGCAAGCCGGTGGTGTTCCTGCACGGTGGCCCGGGCGGCGGCACGAATCCGAAATGCCGGCGCTTCTTCGATCCGGCGGTCTATCGCATCGTGCTGTTCGACCAGCGAGGCTGCGGCCAGTCGACCCCGCATGCCGAACTCGCCGACAACACCACCTGGGACCTGGTCGCCGACATCGAGCGCGTGCGCGAGCACCTGGGCATCGACCGCTGGCAGGTGTTTGGCGGTTCGTGGGGTTCGACCCTGGCGCTGGCATACGCGCAGACCCATCCGGACAAGGTGACCGAGCTGGTGCTGCGCGGCATCTTCATGCTGCGCCGGGAAGAGCTGGAGTGGTTCTACCAGAAGGGTTGCGACGCGCTGTATCCGGACGCATGGGAAACCTATCTGGCTGCAATCCCCGAGGTGGAACGCGGTGACCTGATGAGCGCCTACCACCGCCGCCTGACCAGCGACGACGCGGCGGTGCGCAGCGCGGCCGCGCGCGCCTGGTCGGTATGGGAAGGCGCCACCAGCTTCCTGTGGCAGGACAAGTCGCACATCGAATCGAGTGCCGCGGACGACTTCGCGCTGGCCTTTGCCCGCATCGAATGCCATTACTTCGTCAACGGCGGCTTCTTCGAACACGACGACCAGTTGCTGCGCAACGTGGATCGCATCCGCCATATTCCGGCCGTGATCGTGCAGGGCCGCTACGACGTGGTGTGCCCATTGCGCAGCGCATGGGATCTGCACCGTGCCTGGCCCGAAGCCGACCTGCACATCGTGCAGGACGCCGGCCATTCGGCGTTCGAGCCGGGCATCCTGCACCAGTTGCTGGAAGCCACCGACCGCTTCGGTCGCTGAGCCCGGTCAACGTGCGAAGGCCGCCGGTCGGCGGCCTTCGCCAGTGTGTTCAGTGCAGCCGCCGGTGGATCAGCGGCACGAACAGGTCCACCACGAAGCCGTCATGGTCCGAGACGCCGATCGCCCGCGTCCAGTCGCTGGCATTGGCGGCGTCGTCGACGGTCTGCGCCGGCGCGTCGAGGTCGGCACGGCCGAACTGCATGCGCAGGAAGCGCAGCCGCGCCGGCACGTTGAGCAGGGCGTGGTCCAGCACCTGGAAGGTCGGCACGGTGCGCCCGGGGTTGCCGCTGCCGGCCCTGGTGTAACCCTGGATCTCGCCGAAGTTCTGCGTGTAAAGGAACGAGTAGCGATCGTCGGGCGGCACCGTGTTCACCGCGTTCCACAGCGCCGGCTGCACGATATTGTGGCCGAGCTTGAGCAGGTTCTGGTTGTCGTCGTAGCGGCCGGCCACCAGGTTCACCACGTCGGTCCAGCCATCGGTGAACTGGTAGGCATTGAAGTCGCCCACCACCAGCAGCGGCATGCGCGGATCGGCCTGCTGCAGCGCCTGCACCTGGCTGGCCAGCGATTTTGCCTGCAGGAAACGCTTTTCCCGATCACGCTCGGCGGCGGCGGTATTGTCGTCGACGTTCGAGCGCGCCTTCATGTGCACGGCAATCACGTGGAAGCGCGTGCGGCCTGCCTGCGCGGTGAGCAGCAGCGGCGGGTGGTCGTGGATGAAGGCGGTGTGGCCGTCGTCGTCCCAGGTTTCGCCGGCGGCGAGTTGCTGCACCGAGAGCACCTGCACGTGGTCGCGGCGCACCAGGAATCCGACGTTGATGCCGCTGGGATCGTGGCCGGGCAGCAGGTAGGCGTCGTACGCCACGCCATAGTCGGCAAGGATCTGCGTAGCCAGACCCTGCAGCAGCGGCCGGGTTTCCACTTCCTCCACCGACAGCACGTCGGGCAGCTGCAGCACGCTGCCGACATAGCTGGACAGGCGGCGGGTCTTCAGCGCGACGGCGTCCGGCGTGGGCTCCTTGCTCCCGCCGCTGCAGGTGTAGGTGGTGTCGAACACGCTGTCGCAGAAGCGCTCCATGTTGAACGCGCCGATGCGCAGCGCCAGCAGCGGGGTGGGCGAGACCGGCCGTGGTATCGGCGCGGCGTACGCCAGCCGGAACTGCGTCGGGATGAAGGTGTAGGCGCCGAAGTCGTAGGAGATCACGCCCTCGGCCCGGAACGTGCTGCCGGCGTTGAACGGCGTGTTCAGCGGCACCGCACCGAAGTCGGCAGTGTTCATCTTGAACACTTCCGGGTTGCCGCTCCAGTTGGGCAGGTCCACGCCCGCAGGCACCGGCACGCCGAACACCACGCCGGGCTGGCGCAGCGAGCGCCGGCCATTGGCGGTGATGCTGACCTCCGCATACGGTTCGCTGCTGAAACGCTTGTTGCCGGTGTTGATCATGCCGTGATCGATGCGCACACGCATGCTCATGAAGCACTGGAAATTGGTGGTGCCGCAGGAGAGCTGGTCCGGATCGGGCGAGGGCGTGCGCCGGTCGAACACGACGGCGCGCGGCAGGCGCACGTGGCGGCCGACCACGCTTATCGTCGGGTTCTTCAACTCGGTGAGGCCGTAGTAGTCGTCCACCACCGCCGCGACGTCCACCGCCTCGCCCACGCTTACCGTCGGTACGGCGTTGGTGAACACATACACGCCATTGGACGTCAGCGGGCTGGCGTCGGCGCGCGCGTCGGGCGTCTGCATGGTGAAGCCCAGCGGGCCCACTGCGGTGACCACGTTGCCGTAGGTCAGCACCGACTTGCCGAGCAGGGCCGCCTGCTGCCCGCTGCCGTTGATCTGCCAGATCTCCGCCTGCACCGGGATGTCGTAGTGGATGGTGCCGATGGCGGTGGCGTCGCCCAGCGCCACGCCGTCGCCGGGATCGCTCAGCGTGACGCTGAAGTCCTTGTCGTCGGCCGGCGTGGAGCGCCCATGCACGACCACGTTGAAGCTGGCCTGGGTCTCGCCCGCGGCGATGGTGAGGGTAGTGTCGAGCGCTTCGTACTCCACGCCCGCGGTGGCGCTGCCGCTGGCGGTGGCCACGTGCACGCTGGTGCCGCCGCTCGGCGCCGGTTCATTCATGGTGATGGTGAACGGCATCGCCACGTCGCTGGCGCCGTGCACGCTGATGCTGGCGTCGGCAATCGACAGCGACGGGCCCATGGCCACACAGGTGCTGGCGCTGTTGTGCGGCTGGGTCGGACTCACGGTGACGAAATCGGCGCTGTTGTCGCCGGAGTTCTGCGGCCGGCCGGCCGCGGTCTGCCGCCGCTGGTAGCCTTGGTCGGTATTGCTGCTGCCCAGCGAGGCCAGCGGCGTGCCCGCCTTGTAGGCCGAACCGGTGCTGAGGCCCACCTGGTCGACGATGTTGCCGTCGGCGTCGAGCAAGGCCAGGCCGCCGGTGTCGGTGACACCGGTGGCGTAGGTGAGATCGCCCGGCACGCTGCCGGAGTAGCCGCCGCTGGCGCTGTTGGTCAGCAGCAGGTGGCAGCCCGACGCCAGTTGCGTGCCGGCGGGGAAGGTGAGCCGCGTGCCGATCGTGCCGCTGGCGTTGGAGGCGTTGAACTTGTACGCGGACAAGTCAATCGCCGCAGGGCCGGCGTTGAACAGTTCGACGAACTCGTCGTTGCCGCCGGCGGGGCCGCGAACCCGGAACTGGTCGATGCTGACGTCGGCAGCCTGTGCGGCGAACGTCGAGGCGATGCCGGCCAGCAGCAGCCACAGGCCGCGTTGCGCGAGCTTTGCGAACATGGTTTCTCCCCCGATGACGTCCGGTCAGCCGGAACGCGCCGAGTTTAGTGGCGCCTTGTGACCGTGCCGTGAAACCGCGCACGCCGCTTCCGCGGTGATCTGGCGCTCAGCCGGCGGGCAGCTGCTTGGTGCCGAAGATCTTGTCGCCGGCGTCGCCCAGGCCGGGCAGGATGTAGCCATTCTCGTTGAGCCGCTGGTCGATGGAGGCGGTGTAGATCTCGATATCGGGATGGGTCGCGGTGATGCGTTCGAGCCCTTCCGGCGCGGCGACCAGGAACAGCCCCTTGATGCGCTTGCAGCCGGCCGCCTTGAGCATGTCCACGGTGGCGACCAGGGTGCCGGCGGTGGCCAGCATGGGGTCGACGATCAGCGCGATGCGCTCGTCCATGCGGCCGGTGAGTTTCTCGTAGTAGGTGACGGGCTTGAGCGTGTGCTCGTCGCGTTGCAGGCCGACCACGCTGACCTTGGCCGCCGGAATCATGTCGAGCACGCCGGGCAGCATGCCCAGGCCGGCGCGCAGGATCGGCACGATGGTGATCTTGCGGCCCTTGATCCGATGCACGCGCAGCGGACCGGCCCAACCCTCGATCTCCTCCTCGACCGTCTCCAGATCCTTGGTGGCCTCGTAGGTGAGCAGGGCGGCGACTTCGGAAGCCAGTTCGCGAAACTCCTTGGTGCTGATGCCGGCGCGGCGCATCAGGCCCAGTTTGTGCCGGATCAGCGGGTGGCGGACTTCGACGATCTTCATCGGTGGACTGTCTGGTGGCGGCGCCGGGCGCGACAGTCCGGGAGCTTAGCGAAGCGGTGCTGTCCACGCACGCCGGCATGGACAGCACCGCGATGCGTCAGGGCGCGGCGGCCGCTCCGCCCTTCAGGCAGGAGCTCATGAACGCCTTGCGTTCGGCACCCTTGAGCGCCTTGGCCTTGGCGTCCGCGTTGCAGCTCTTCATCTTCGCGTGCTGGGCCGTGTCGGTCGACGCCGCCGCGGGCGCCGAGGCATGGCCTTTCAGGCACGAGCTCATGAACGCCTTGCGCTCGGCGCCCTTCTTGCCGGTGGCCTGGTGGTTGCAGTCGATCATCCGCTGCTGCTGGGCAGTGTGCGGCTTGGTGGATGCCGCCGGGGTCGCCGGGCTGGCTGCGAAGGCGGTGCCGGCAAAGGCGAAGGCGGCGCTGATGGCGAGCAGGCGCAGTGACAGTGACATGGTGAATCCTCCCTGGGTGACCGGCAGCTGCCGGCCGGATCAGTCTAGGCAGGGGGACACCGTCAGGGCAGTCGGCAAGTTCTTACGTGCATGAAGTATTCAGCTGCGGCGAAACGTCGTGTTTCGCCGCAGCCGGTGTGGGTGGCCGCGCGGCTCAGGCCGCTTCGGCCTTGGCCTTGCGCGGGCCTTCCAGCAAGGCCTTGCGCACGTGGGCGACGATCAGGTCGACCTCGGCGCTGGTGACCTTGAAATGCGGGGTGAAGCGCAGCGAGTTGACGCCGCCATGGATCACGCCGATGCCGTGCTCGCGCATGAATTCCTCGGTCGAATCGGCGCCGAAGCATTTGTACTCCGGGGCCAGTTCGCAGGAGAACAACAGCCCGGTGCCCTGCACCTTGGTGATCAGGCCTCCCAGCTCGTGCTTGAGCGCGCCAAGCTTGTCGACGAACTCCTTGCCGCGCTCGCGGATGTTCTGCCGCACCTCATCGGTCAATTCGCCCAGCGTGGCCAGCGCCACGTCGAGTGCGCGCGGGTTGGCAGTCATGGTGTTGCCGTAGATGCCCTTGCGGTACAACCCGGCGGCGCGGTTGCCCACCGCCAGCACCGACAGCGGGTACTGGCCGGCGTTGAGCGCCTTGGAGAAGGTTTCCATGTCCGGCGCCGGCAGTTTCTCGAAACCGGGGTAGTCGGTGATCGACAACACGCCGTGTGCGCGCAGCCCGGCCTGGATGGAATCGACCAGCAGCAGGGTGCCGTGCGCTTCGGTCAGCTCGCGGGCGGCACTGTAGAACTCCGGCGTCACCGCCCGGCCCGGGTCGCCTTCGCCCATCACCGGTTCCAGGAACATGGCCTCGATGAACCAGCCGTGCCTGTCGGCATCGGCGAACACGGCCTTCAGTTGCGCCACGTCATACGGCGCCACCGTGATCACGCTCTCCTCGTGGCGATAGCTGGCCAGGTTCTGCTGGTAGGTCTTGCGCGAGGAGTCCGAATACAGCGCCGGCGCCTCGGTGCGGCCGTGGAAGGCGCCCTTCACCGCCAGCCGCTTGATCGTGCGGCCCGCATGGCGCGCGCCGGCATCGGTCATCGCCTTGGCGTTGACGTCCGCGATGCGGCAGGCCAGCGACACCGACTCGGAGCCGGAGTTGAGGCACAGGTAATGTTCGTACGGATTCTTGCCGCGGTTGCGGCCGAGCTCCTTGTTCAGTGCGGCGGTGAAACGCATCTGCGTCACGCTGGGCGACATCACGTTGGCCATCACCTGCGGGCGCGACAGCGCCGCCAGGATGGCCGCATCGTTGTGGCCGAAACCCAGCATGCCGTAGCCGCCGTTGTCGTGCACCACGGCGCCCTTCAGCGTGACGATCCACGGCCCGCGCGCGGCGGCCGGCAGGTACGGGTTGATCGCGTCGTCCGGGTAGAAATTGACGAAACCCGCCTGTGCCTTGGCCAGTTGCTCGGCTTCGTCGAGCTTGAGGAAATCCCCCAGCTCGTCGCGCAGCTCGCGGTGGCGCGCGACGGCCTCGGCGACTGCCTGGCCCAGCAGCGGATCGTTCGCCGCCATGCGCTCGATGCTGGCGTCGTCCAGGCCGGTGGTGCGGGGCTTGCCGCCGAATTCGCGCAGTTCGCGCAGCTGGTTGATCACACCCATGACATTCTCCTCGTAGACGTCGGCGCCTCGCACCCAGCGCGAAGCAGGCCGCTCGATCCGCGCGTGGGCGTCGTGGGCCGGAAATCCTTGCGTAGCGCAAATTCCAGCGTGGCGAGCCCGCGTCGGGGCGCCCGGACGTGCCGGTCGCGCAAGATCATTGGCCCAGCATAACGCGCCCGGGCAGGTCTCCGGTACCCCCGGCATGACGGCTGTCACCCCCGATGACTGACGCCGGCGCATGGGCAATCGGCCGCGAAATGCCCAAGCTGCGGGCATCGAGGAGGATCATGTCGATGACTGTTTCCGAGCAGGTGGTGGCCCGGCTGGCCGGCGTGGAGAAGCGCTACGGCCGCCTGGTCGCGCTGGACAATGCCGGTTTGCAACTGCGCCGCGGCGAGTTGCTGGCCCTGCTGGGCCCCAACGGCGCCGGCAAGACCACCGCGATCAGCCTGCTGCTGGGCTTGCTGCGCGCCGATGCCGGCACGGTCGAGCTGTTCGGGCGCGATCCCCGGGATGTCCGCGCACGCCGGCGCATCGGCGTGATGCTGCAGCACGCCGAACTGCCCGGCACGCTGCGGGTGGGCGAACTGTTGCGTCTGATTGCGAGCTATTACCCGGCCCCCCGCAGCATGGCGGAGAGCGCCCGCATGGCCGGTGTCGACGACCTGCTGGCTCGCCCCTACGCGAAGCTGTCCGGCGGCCAGCAGCGGCGCGTGCAGTTCGCGCTGGCGCTGTGCGGCCGGCCCGAGCTGCTGTTCCTGGACGAGCCGACCGTGGGCATGGACATCGAGGCGCGGCAGAGGCTGTGGGCGGCGATCAGCCAATTGCGGGCCGAAGGCTGCGCGGTGCTGCTGACCACGCATTACCTGGAGGAAGCCGAGGCGCTGGCCGACCGGGTCTGCGTGATGGCGCGCGGGCGGGTGATCCACGAAGGGACGGTCGAGGCGCTGCGCGCACGGATCGCGACCCGGCGCATCCGCTGCGTCAGCACGGTGGATGCCGGCGTGGTCGGCGGCTGGCCTGCGGTCACCGCGGCGGAACGGCGCCAGGACCGCCTGCACGTGACCACCGACGCGGCCGAAGCGGTGGTACGCCGCCTGCTCGACGCCGACCCGCAACTGAGCGAGCTGGAAGTGCAGCGCGCCGGCCTGGCCGAGGCATTCACCGAACTCACCCGCGAGGCCGAACAGGGCTTGCCCGAAACACGCCGCGAGGTTGCCTGAGATGGATCAAGCCATGTCGATTCCGCTTGCCGCCGCGATGCCGATGTCGCGCCGGCGCGTGCTGGGCGCCTACCTGGCCGAGATGCGCAGCGAATGCCTGCGCTACCTGCGCGCGCCGGGTTTCATTCTGCCGATGACGCTGTTCTCGACGGTGTTCTACGTGATGTTCGGCGTGTTGCTGAACCAGGGCGAGGCGTCGCGCTACCTGCTGGCCAGCTATGGTGCGTTCGGCATCATCGGACCGGGCCTGTTCGGCTTCGGCGTCTCGCTGGCGATCGAGCGCGATGGCGGCCTGCTCACGCTCAAGCGTGCCTTGCCGATGCCGCCTGGCGCCTACCTGCTGGGCAAGATGGTGATGGCCATGATCGCGGCCACCGTGGTGATCGCGCTGCTGCTGCTGATCGGCATCTTCCTGGCGCACGTCAGTCTGTCGTGGGGCCAGATGCTGGCGCTGGTCGCCACCGGTGCTTTCGGCGTGCTGCCGTTCTGCGCGCTGGGCATGTTCGTCGGCACCTTGCTCAAGGGGCAGGGCGCGCCGGGGCTGCTCAACCTGGTCTATCTGCCGATGGCGTTCCTGTCCGGCCTGTGGCTGCCGCTGTCGATGTTGCCGCGGATGCTGCAACAGATCGCGCCCGTCTGGCCCAGCTATCACCTCAACCAGCTGACCCAGGCGGCGGTGGGTCTGAACCATGGCCCTGTGCTGGGCCACGTGCTGGCGCTGGCCGGTTTCGCTGCGGTTTTCCTGTGGCTGGCGGCGCGGCGTTTGCACCGGAACGGTTGAAGTAGGATCACCCTCATGGCCAATCTGCGGGAGCCTGGCGTCATGCACCAGCGCATCGTCCAGTTTCTGACCCCGGCGCCGGACTCCGCGGCGGCGCGCAGCATGCATCGCGGCAAATCGCCGTGGGTGGATGCTGTGCACCTGTTGTGGTCGGCGTGGATCTTCGTCGTGCCGGTGTGGAACAACGACGGCTGGAGCACGCGCTGGGTCGTCACCACTCTGGTTAGCTATCCGCTGTTCCTGCTGCTGTATTACCGGTGCATCGCGGGGCCGCGTGCGCAGGTCCGCGCCGGCGCCCTCGCGTTGGTGCTGCTGAGCATGTCGTTGCTGCCCTGGTACCCCAGCGGGCTGACCTATTTCATCTATGGCTGCGTGATGCTCTGCACCAGCGTGGGTCGTTTCCGCGCCTATCTCGGCTGGCTGGCCGGGCTCAATGTGGTGTTGCTGGCCGAGACCTCGCTGCTCGGTTACCCATGGCAGGCCGTGTTCTCCATCCCGCTGACCTCGTTCATCATCGGCATCATCATCAAGGCCGAGCATGGCAGCGAGGAGAAGGACGCGCAGCTGCGGCTCTCGCACGAAGAAGTGCGTCGGCTGGCGGCCACTGCCGAGCGCGAGCGCATCGGCCGCGACCTGCATGATCTGCTGGGTCATACCCTGTCGCTGATCACGCTGAAGCTGGAGTTGTCGCGCAAGCTGTTCGACCGGGACCATGCGGCGGCCAGGCGCGAAGTGGAAGAGGCGGAGAAGGTGGCGCGTCACGCCCTTGCCGAAGTGCGCAGTGCGGTCAGCGGCATCCACGCCACCGACCTGGCGGCCGAGCTGGCCTCGGCGCGGCTGCTGCTGGAATCCTCCGGGGTGTGCATGGAATACGCGGCACCGCCGACCGACTTGCCGCAAGACACCGAACGCAGCCTCTCGCTGATCCTGCGCGAGGCGGCGACCAATATCGCGCGCCACGCGGCGGCAAGTTGCGCGAACGTCGATTTCGTGCGCGAGCCTGCCGGCGTGCGCATGAGTATCCGTGACAACGGCCGCGGCGGCATCGACGGCGCCGGCAACGGCCTGCGCGGCATGCGCGAGCGCGTGCGCTCGCTGGGCGGCACGCTGGAGATCAGCTCGCCGTTGCGCGGCGGCACGACCATGCTGGTCAGCGCGCCGCTGCCGGTGCTGCGACTGGTCGCCATGCCAGCGACCGCTGCCGGCGGCGTGGCGCCCGCGGCGCAGGGTGGGCATTCGGCCGCCTGACGATCGAAGCCATCACGATGGAGCTTTTCCAATGCCGCTGAAGCAATCGCCACGAGGCGCCGCATGATCCGCGTGCTGCTGGCCGAGGACCAGGCGATGGTGCGCGGCGCACTGTCGGCGCTGCTGAGCCTGGAGCCGGACATGGAGGTGCTCGGCTCCGCACCCGACGGCGAGGCGGCGTGGCGGGAGATGCAGCGCCTGAAGCCCGATGTGCTGGTCACCGATATCGAGATGCCCGGCCTCACCGGGCTGGAACTGGCCCAGCGCATCCAGCGTCACGACGAGCTGCCGGTGAAGGTCATCATCGTCACCACCTTCGCCCGCCCGGGCTTCCTTCGTCGCGCGCTGGACGCCGGCGTGTCGGGCTACCTGCTGAAGGACGCTCCCGCCGAGAACCTCGCCGAGGCGTTGCGCACCGTACACCGCGGTGGGCGCGCGATCGACCCGCAGCTGGCGCTGGAAGCCTGGTCCGAAGCCGACCCGCTGAACGATCGCGAACGCCAGGTGCTGCGCCTCGCCGGCGAGGGCCAATCCGCCGGCGACATCGCCGCAAAACTCAACCTCTCGCACGGCACCGTGCGCAATTATCTGTCCGAAGCGATCGGCAAACTCGGCGTCGGCAACCGCATCGAGGCGTATCGGCTGGCGCGGCAAAAAGGCTGGTTGTAAGTTTTTCCGATATTCGATAAAAAATGCTTGCGCGTGGTTGTTAATAGGTGTAACGTCCGCAGCCCTCGCCTTTTGGCGACCATCAGATAAAAGAGTTTCCATGTCGTTCCGCATAACCCAGATGAGCACACCATGCACGTCGCAGTATTGCCGCGATGCAGGCCTGTTCATGCGCGGCGAATGGCTCGACTTGGCAATCGTCTGCCGATAATCGACTGATCCCTTTGCGGAGATCGGTCACCCCGATCTCCCGAGGCAACGCGAACGCCCTCGGGTCGCCAACCCCGGGGGCGTCTTGTTTTTGCCGTTCGCAGGGGATGCGCATGCATCGAACAAGGTTTGCGGAATCCGTTTCGCCCTGAGGCATCCGGTCAGCCATGGCCGAGGCAGGGGCGCAGCTGCGAAGGCGCTTGCGCGCTGCGTCCCGGTGCTTCGGCGCGGGCTGTGCGAGAAACGGATCACCACGTATCGGGCAACCATGCCCGCACCTATTGCCGGTTGGTGACAGCCGGCAATCGGGAACATCGAACCGACCGGCTCCAGCGGCATGGGCTCAAGCCCCATCCGGTGCGCGCGGCTTTGCCGGCGGCGTATGCCGGGGTCTGCCGGGCGGTGTTCCACAACGACGACGTTGGCTCAGCGGTAGAGCGGCAGGTTCGTTCCTGCAAACGCCGGTTCGATTCCGGCACGTCGGCCACTGGATAGCTCAGAGGGGTAGAGCATCGGTCTTGTAAACCGAGTGTCGCGGGTTCGACTCCCGCTCCAAACCATGACCTGTCACGTCATGACCAGGAACGAAAGTTCCGACCAGGAAACGCCTCGTGCGGCGCCTGGCCTGCAAGCCACGGAGGGTTTGCGGATCAGGCAAGGCGGCGGTGGCGGGGCCGGGCCCACGTCCCGACAGCGGGCAAGCGGATATCGAAGCGATTGTCTTGCAGGCATTCGCCGGAATATCCGGTTCCCCGCCAAGGCACGTCGGCTTCGCCCCATTATCGTCAGGAGGCGTTTCCGCCTTATTCGCTTTCATCGGCGCATGACGTCGATTATCCCGCGAGGGAGGGGCTTTTGCGGCCCGATTATCCGCAATGTTAATGCGTCGTACCGATCCGGCGACGCAGTCGGCTTATCCCACGGATCGAAACAAGGATTGACGAAGGAGTATCAACATGTTCTGGATCAAGCAAATCGTGATCGGCGACGGCGAGCGCGGCTTGCTGTATCGCAACCGTCGTTTCCAGCGCGTACTGCCGCCGGGCGTCTACCACTTTGTCGACCCGCGCAAGCGTATCGCGGCCAGCGTACACAACCTGGCCAAGCTGGAGTACACCGGCGCCGACACCGACGTGCTGATGGCGCTGATGGACGGCGCGCTGGCCGAATGCTTCGACGTGGCCGACATCGGCACGCAGCAGGTTGGCCTGGTGCTCAAGAACGGCAAGCTGGAGGACGTGCTGGCACCGGGTACGCGCAAGCTCTACTGGAAGGGCCTGGTGCCAGTCGAGGTGCAGGCGGTGTCGCTGGCGGAAACGCTGGAAGTCGATGTGCGCGTGGCCAGCCGACTGCGCCAGCTGGGCGTGCTCGGCAAGGTCGCGGTGACGGTGGACGTGCCGACGGAGTCGGCAGGCCTGCTGTTCATCGACGGCAAGCTGGTGCGTACGCTGGCTCCGGGGGCCTGGGCGTTCTGGAATTTCCAGAAGAACGTGGCGGCCGAGGTGGTCGAGCTGCGCGTGCAATCGCTGGAGGTGTCGGGCCAGGAACTGCTGACCCGCGACAAGGTGAGCCTGCGGGTGAACCTGGCCGCTACCCTGCGCGTGACCGATCCGGTCGCCGCGCGCACCAAGGTAGTCAAGTACGGCGACTACGTCTATCGCGAGCTGCAATACGGCTTGCGCAAGGCGGTGTCCGGCAAGACGCTGGACGAGCTGCTGGGCGACAAGGCTTCGCTGGACGCGGACATCTTTGCCTACGTGCGTGGCCGTGTCGTCGAGCTGGGCGTGGAAGTGCTGGGCGTGGGCGTCAAGGACGTGATCCTGCCGGGCGAGATGAAGGACATCCTGAACAGCGTGGTGCAGGCGGAGAAGGCGGCCCAGGCCAACGTGATCCGCCGGCGCGAGGAGTCGAACGCCACCCGTTCGCTGCTCAACACCGCGCGGCTGATCGAGGAGAGCCCGGTGCTGATGCGTCTGAAGGAGCTGGAGGCTCTGGAGAAGGTCACCGAGAAGATCGACAAGCTCACCGTGTTCGGCGGCCTGGACGGCGTGCTGAATCAGCTGGTGAGCCTCAAGCAGTAACCTCGCGGCGATCGCACGGAAGCGCTCGCCGCGATCCATTCAAGGAAAGAAGAGATGAGCAACCAACAGTACGAGTTTCTGCATGCCGAAGGCAGCGCCACGCCGATCAAGGGCTGGGTGCATGGCGTGCCGCTGGAAGATGCCGCGAGGCAGCAGCTGCGCAACATCGCCACGCTGCCGTTTGTCGGCCCGTGGGTCGCGGTGATGCCCGACGTGCACCTGGGCAAGGGCGCGACGGTCGGTTCAGTCGTGCCCACGCGGGGCGCGATCATCCCGGCTGCGGTCGGCGTGGACATCGGCTGCGGCATGGCCGCGGTGCGCACCACGCTGCGCGCCAGCGACCTGCCGGACAACCTGGCCCAGCTGCGTTCCAGCATCGAGCGCGGCGTGCCGGTCGGCAACGGCCGTGGTGGCGACCATCACAAGCTGCCGGACAGCATTGAGACGCAACTGGCGCAATCCGGGCTGGTCGCGCGGCTGGAAGCAATCAAGGCGAAGCATCGCAAGATCCGCACCGACAAGCTGGACCGGCAGATCGGCACGCTGGGCGGTGGTAACCACTTCATCGAGGTCTGCCTCGACGAATCGGACGCCGTGTGGGTGATGTTGCACTCGGGTTCGCGCGGCACCGGCAACCTGATTGGTAGCTACTTCATCGAGCGGGCGCGCGAGGAGCTGGCGCAGCGCGTGCTGGGTTTCGACCTGCTGGACAGAGACTTGGCCTTCTTCATGGAAGGCGAAGCATTGTTCGACGACTACGTGGAAGCGGTGTCTTGGGCGCAGGACTACGCCCAGGCCAACCGCGAGGCGATGATGGCGCGGGTGTTGGCCGAGATGCGCCACCGGCTGCCGAAGTTCCAGTTGGAAAAGCTGGCGGTGAACTGTCACCACAACTACGTGCAGAAGGAAACGCACGGTGGCGAGGACTTGCTGGTGACCCGCAAGGGTGCGGTGAGCGCGCGGGCCGGCGAGCTGGGCATCATCCCGGGCAGCATGGGTACGTGCAGCTACATCGTGCGTGGCAAGGGCAATCCGGAAAGTTTCCACAGCTGCAGCCACGGCGCGGGCCGGGTGATGAGCCGTACCGCGGCGCGCCAGCGGATCACGCTGGCGCAGCATCGGGAGGCCACCGCCCATGTCGAATGCCGCAAGGACGCGGCGGTGATCGACGAATCGCCGGCGGCGTACAAGTCGATCGACGCGGTTATGGCGGCGCAGTCCGACCTGGTCGACGTGGTGCACACGCTGCGCCAGGTGCTGTGCGTGAAGGGATGAAGCCGGCGCCGCTCCGCGAGGGGCGGCGTCTTTTCGCGCGTGCCCCGGCGCGCCGGCTGCGGGATAATGTCCCGTTTTCCGATGCCGGCCGCAGCCTTGAAGAAGTCCGATTTCGATTTTGACCTGCCGCATGAGCTGATCGCGCAGGCCCCGTTGCCCGAGCGTTCGGCCAGTCGCCTGTTGCTGCTCGACGTGGCCGCGCAGTCGCGGCAGGACCGCATGTTTCGCGAGCTGCCCGACTTCCTGCGTCCGGGCGACCTGCTGGTGTTCAACGACACCCGCGTGCTGCCGGCGCGGCTGTACGGGCGCAAGGACACCGGCGGTGCGGTGGAGATCCTGATCGAGCGGGTTACCGGCGCGCATGAGGCCACCGTGCAATTGGGCGTCAGCAAGAAGCCCAAGGAGGGCGCACGGATCGAACTGGCCGACGGCAGCCATGCCGTGGTGTTGGGCCGCGACGAAGGTTTCTTCCGGCTGCGCTTCGAGGCGCCGGAGCCGCTGGAGAAGCTGCTGCTGAAGCTGGGCGAGATGCCGTTGCCGCCGTACATCGAGCGGCACGCCGACGCCAGCGACATGGAGCGCTACCAGACCGTGTTCGCGCGCGAGCCCGGCGCGGTCGCTGCGCCCACCGCCGGCCTGCATTTCGACGAGGCGATCCTGGACCAGCTGCGCGAGCGCGGCGTCGAGTTCGGCTACATCACCCTGCATGTGGGCGCCGGCACCTTCCAGCCCGTGCGCGCGGTCAATCTCGAAGATCACCACATGCACACCGAGTGGCTCAATGTCGGCGCGCACCTGGTCGAGCAAATCCGACGCACGCGCGCCAGCGGAGGGCGGGTGATCGCGGTCGGCACCACGGTGGTGCGCGCGCTGGAAAGCGCCAGCAAGGATGGCCAGGTGCATCCGTTCGCCGGCGAGACGCAGATCTTCATCTTCCCCGGCTACCGCTTCAGCAGCATCGACGGCCTGCTCACCAACTTCCACCTGCCGCAGTCGACCCTGCTGATGCTGGTGTCGGCACTGGCCGGGCGCGAGTTCATGCTGGACGCGTATCGCCACGCGGTCGAGCAGCGCTACCGCTTCTTCTCCTACGGCGACGCCATGCTGATCCTGCCGCACGGCGCCTGAGCGATACGTTGCATGGTTGCAGGAGCCCGCCAGCGGGCTCCTGCACACACGGTGTGGCGATGGGCGGAACGGGGCAAACCCGCGATAATGGCCGGATGACCTCCCTCCAGTTCGACCTTCACGCCACCGACGGCGCCGCCCGCCGCGGCCGCCTCACGTTTGCCCGTGGCACGGTGGAGACGCCGGCGTTCATGCCGGTGGGCACCTATGGCTCGGTCAAGGCGATGACGCCGCGCGACGTTGCCGATACCGGTGCCGAGATCATCCTGGGCAACACGTTCCACCTGTTCCTGCGACCCGGGCTGGAGATCGTGGAGAAGTTCGGCGGGCTGCACCGCTTCATCGGCTGGGACAAGCCCATCCTCACCGATTCGGGCGGCTTCCAGGTGTTCTCGCTGGCGCACAAGCGCAAGATCACGGAGGAAGGCGTGACCTTCGCCTCGCCGGTGGACGGCTCGAAGGTGTTCCTGTCGCCGGAAGTGTCGATGCAGATCCAGAAGACGCTGGATTCGGACATCGCGATGATCTTCGACGAGTGCACGCCGTACCCGGCGACGGAGAAGGTGGCGGCCGATTCGATGGAGCTCAGCCTGCGCTGGGCCGAGCGCTCGCGCCGCGCGTTCGACGATTTGCAGAATCCGAACTCGCTGTTCGGCATCGTGCAGGGCAGCGTCTACGAAACCTTGCGCCGACGCTCCGCGGAAGGGCTGGTGAAGCTCGGCTTCGACGGCTACGCGATCGGCGGCCTGGCGGTGGGCGAACCGGAGGCCGAGCGCAACCACGCGCTGGACTTCACCGTACCCCTGCTGCCGGCGGACAAGCCGCGCTACCTGATGGGCGTGGGTCGGCCGGAGGACATCGTGGAAGCAGTGCGCCGCGGCATCGACATGTTCGACTGCGTGATGCCTACCCGCAACGCGCGCAACGGCTTCCTGTTCACCGCCGCGGGCACGCTGCGCATCCGCAATGCGAAGTACGCCAGCGACACCGCGGTGATCGAGGAAGGCTGCGACTGCTATGCCTGCAGCCACGGGTTCAGCCGCGCCTACCTGCGCCACCTCGACCGCTGCAACGAGATCCTCGGCAGCCAGCTGGCCACCATGCACAACCTGCGCTACTACCAGCGGCTGATGGCAGGCTTGCGCGAGGCGATCGCCGCGCGCCGCCTGGACGCCTTCGTCGCTGAATTTCATGCCCGGCGCGGCGCGGAGCCGGGGCCGGAACCGGGGTCAGGGTCACCTTTGGCAAGCGAAAGGTGACCCTGACCCCCTCCAAGGGTGACGCTGACCCCTCCTGCAAGGCATAATCGAGAATCTTTTATCGGGCGTTCGGCGGAAATCGCTGCTGGCGCCACAACTTGCGAGACGCGAAGATGAGTTTTCCGCTTTCCCCCGTGATTGCCCAAGCCACGCCGCAGCAGGGCGGCGGCATGTCCATGATCATCATGATGGTGGTGCTGTTCGGCCTGATGTATTTCATGATGATCCGGCCGCAGATGAAGCGGCAGAAGGAGCACCGCGCCCTGATCGCCGCGCTGGCCAAGGGCGACGAAGTGGTCACCAACGGCGGCCTGGCCGGGCGCGTGGAAGAAGTGGGCGACACCTTCGTCACGGTCGAGATCGCGCCGAACGTGAAGGTGAAGCTGCAGAAGGGTGCCGTGCAGCAGGTGCTGCCCAAGGGCTCGCTGAAGTCTGCATGAGTCGCGGGATGTCCGGACGCGGGACTTTCTCCAATAGTGCGGCCATGGATGGCCGCTTGTTGACGTTCGCGATCATGGATGATCGCAAAGGACCGGATCATGACTGATTTTCCCCGCTGGAAATACGCGCTGGTCGCGCTGGTGATGGTGTTCGGCGTGATCTACGCGCTGCCGAACGCCTTTGTTCCCGTGCCCGCCGTTCAGGTGAGCGCCAATCGCGGTGCGCCGGCAATCGACCAGGCCGTACGCCAGAAGGTCATCGACACGCTGACCCAGAAGCGCATCGCCTTCGGCGAGGTCGTGGTGGAAGGCGACAGCCTGCTTGCCACCTTCGCCGACACCGACGTGCAGAAGAGCGGCTCGGACGCGATCAAGGCGCTGCTCGGCGACAAGTACACGGTGGCGTTCAAGCTGCAGTCCACCGTGCCGGAGTGGCTGGGCATGATCGGTGCCCGTTCCATGCCGCTGGGCCTGGACCTGCAGGGCGGCGTGCACTTCCTGATGCAGGTCGACCAGAACGACGTCATCGACAAGCAGGAGAGCAGCTACGCCGACGACATCCGCAGCCTGCTGCGCGACAAGAAGATCCGCTATGAATCGGTGGCGCGCAATTCCGTGCGCGGCAAGGGCGTCGCCGTGGTGCTGCGCTCGGAGGACGACCGCGCCAAGGCCGCAGACGCGATCGCCAACGAGTACACCGACTTGCTGGTGTCCAACGGTCCCAGCACCGGCGACCGTTTCGTGCTCAATGCGGTGATCAAGCCCGACAAGCTGCGCGACATCGGCCGCGGCGCGATCACCCAGAACCTGCAGACGCTGCGCAACCGCATCAACGCGCTGGGCGTGTCCGAGCCGCTGATCCAGCAGCAGGGCGAGAACCACATCGTGGTCGACCTCGCCGGCGTGCAGGACCCGGCCGAGGCGAAGAAGCTGATCGGCACCGTGGCCACCCTGGAATACCGCCCCGGCATCGGCCACCCCGGCGATCCGCAGGCGCGCGAGGCGGAGAAGACCGGCAACATCCCGCCGGACGCCAACCTCTACCACATGCGCGGCACCGGCCTGCCGGTGCTGGTCAGCAAGAAGGTGATCGTGACCGGCAAGGAGCTGGTCGACGCCTCCTCGGGCATCGACCAGCAGAGCGGCACGCCCAAGGTCGACGTCACGCTCAATGCCGCCGGCGCGCGCAAGATGAGCGATTTCACCAACGCGAACGTCGGCAAGCCGATGGCGGTGGTCTACGTCGAGCGCGTGACCGAGACCAAGATGATCGACGGCAAGGAAGTGCGCGTTCCGAAGGTCACCGAGTCGGTGATCAACGACGCCAACATCGCCAGCCCGTTCGGCCGGCAATTCCAGACCACCGGCCTGGGCAGCCCGAAGGAAGCATCCGACCTGGCGCTGCTGCTCAAGGGTGGCGCGTTCGCTGCTCCGGTGGACATCATCGAGGAAGGCGTGATCGGTTCCAGCATGGGTGCGGACAACATCGACAAGGGCTTCAAGTCGGTGATGCTGGGCCTGGCCCTGGTGCTGCTGGCCGCCGCGGTCTACTACAAGCTGTTCGGCCTGGTCGCGGACATCGCGCTGTTCTTCAACCTGGTGATCCTGGTGGCGGTGATGTCGCTGATCGGGGTGACCCTGACCATGCCCGGCATCGCCGGCATCGTGCTCACCCTGGGCATGGCGATCGACGCCAACGTGCTGATCTGCGAACGCGTGCGCGAGGAGCTGCGCAACGGCTCCACGCCGCACGCGGCGATCTACGCCGGCTACGAGAAGGCCTGGTCGACCATTCTGGACGCCAACGTCACCCACCTGATCGCGGCGCTGGCGCTGACCACGATGGGCACCGGCGCGATCAAGGGCTTCGGCGTCACGCTGATGATCGGCATCCTGACCTCGCTGTTCACCTCGGTGACGCTGACCCATGCGTTCACTGCGGCGATCCACGGCCACCGCAAGCTCAAGACCCTGTCGGTCTAGGCGTCGCGTCGAACAGTGCGGCCCCGGACGGCCGCTTTCGCCGGAAAGGGACTCCCTGAATTGATCGTGCGGCCATGAGGGCCGCTTGACCGGAACGGAACGTCCACACAGAGAATTGCCATGGAAATCTTCAATCACGACAGCAACATCCACTTCCTGGGGATGCGCAAGTACACGGTCGGCCTGGCGATCCTGCTGATGATCGGCTCGATCGTGCTGATCGCCACCCGCGGGCTCAACTACGGGCTGGATTTCACCGGCGGCGTGTCGATGCTGGTCAACTACGACCAGCCGGTGGAGATCGCCGACGTGCGCGGCGCGCTGGCCAAGGGCGGCTTCGAGGACGCTGTGGTGCAGAGCCTGGGCGGCACCCGCGAGGTGTCGATCCGGTTCCAGGCCAAGGATGATCCGGAGGCGATCCTGGCCAACGGCACGGTCAACCTCGACCGTGTCTCCGCCGACGTGATGGCGAAGCTCCACGCGGCGCGACCGGACGCCAAGCTGAAGAGCCGCGACTTCGTCAGCGCGCAGGTCGGCGCGGAGCTGAAATCGGACGGTACCTGGGCGGCCTTGCTGGTGATCCTGGGCATCATGGCCTACCTGTGGATCCGCTTCGAGCGCCGCTTCGCGATCGCCGCGGTGGCGACCGAAATCCACGACACGCTGGTCACGCTCGGCGTCATCGCGCTGGTGCAGCGCGAATTCGACATGACCGTGCTGGCCTCAGTGCTGGCGGTGATCGGCTACTCGATCAACGACAAGGTCGTGGTGTTCGACCGCATCCGCGAGCTGTTCCGCCTCGCGCGCAAGGCCGAGCCGGAGGAGATCCTCAACCGCTCGATCAACAACACCCTGTCGCGAACCATCATCACCTCGCTGTTCACCGGCATCACCATGGGCGCGATGTGGCTGCTGGGCGGCCCGGCCGTGCACGGCTTCGCCATCACCATGCTGATCGGCATCGTGGTCGGCACGCTGTCCTCGATCTTCGTGGCCAGCCCGATCCTGCTGTGGCTGGGCGTCTCGAAGAAGGACCTGATGCCGGTCACCCGCGACAACCCGGAGCTGGCGCGCCGCCCCTGACCGACCGCGCGGCACGAGCCAGACGAGAGGCCCGGCCATGCCCGGGCCTTTCCTTTTCGGGATACCCGCCGTTCGCGACGCCGGCGGCCTTGCGGCAAATCCGGGCTACATCTTTCCCGCGGCGGGCCGATAACTCGTTGTCGAACCGCGCGCTGGAACCTGCATGCTTGTCCTGGTCGGAACCCTGGTTGTGCTCGTCAGCGTCGTGGGCGGCTACCTGCTGTCCCACGGGCAGCTGCTGGCGTTGTGGCAGCCCTACGAACTGCTGATCATCGGCGGCGGCGCTGCGGGGGCCTACCTGACCGCCAATCCGACCAAGATCGTCAAGGCCACCTTCCGCGACATCATGGGGCTGCTGAAAGGCCCGAAGTACCGGACGCAGGATTATCTCGACCTGCTTTCGCTGCTCTACGACATCTTCAGCCTGATGCGCAAGAACGGCCTGCTCAGCCTCGAATCGCACATCGAGGAGCCGGCCACCAGCAGCGTGTTCTCGGCCTATCCGCGCCTGCTCGCCGAGCACCACCTGATCGAGTTCATCACCGACTGCCTGCGCCTGATCGTGGGCGGCAGCATGAACCCGCACGAGCTGGAACAGCTCCTGGAGATGGAGCTGGAAGTCCACCACCAGGAAGCCGAGGCGCCGGCGATGGCCCTGATGAAATCCGCCGACGCGCTGCCCGGTTTCGGCATCGTGGCGGCGGTGCTCGGCATCGTCACCACGATGTCGCAGCTGAGCGGAGATACCTCGCGCATCGGCGAGCACATCGCCGGCGCGCTGGTCGGCACCTTTCTCGGCATCCTGCTGTGCTATGGCTTCGCCGGGCCGCTGGCCTCGGCGATGGAGAACCGCGCGCAGGAGGACGGCAAGGCGTTTGAATGCGTGAAAGTCGCGCTGATGGCCAACCTGCGCGGCTACAACCCGATGGTGTCGGTGGAGTTCGCGCGCAAATCGCTGGTCGCGCAGGTGCGGCCCAGCTTCATGGAGCTGGAGGGGCATCTCAAGGGCGCGCGCGCCGGAGCCGCGGCGTGAGCGAGGAGTTCGACCAGCCGATCATCATCCGTCGCGTGCAGCGCCGGAAGCACGGCCATCACGGCGGTGCGTGGAAGGTGGCCTATGCGGATTTCGTCACCGCGATGATGGCGTTCTTCCTGGTGATGTGGCTGATCGGCGTGGGCACCCGCGAGCAGAAGGCCGCGATCTCCGAGTACTTCAAGAACCCGAGCATGACTCCGGGCGCCGCCACGATCGCGCCGCCTGGCCAGGCCGGCCCCGGCGGCGCCAGCGACAGCATGATCAAGCTTGGCGGGACGATGGACCTGCCGCGCGGCCCGGGCGCGGAAAAGCGCGGTGCGCCGCAGGTCAAGCACAACGTCGAGGACGCGATCAAACTGGCGCGCCAGGCCGACAAGTCGCGTCTGGAGGAGCTGATGAAGCGACTTAATGCCTCGATCCAGAGCAGCCAGGCGCTGGCGCCGTTCAAGGATCAGCTGCTGCTGGACATCACCTCCGAAGGCCTGCGCATCCAGATCGTCGACAAGCTCAACCGGCCGATGTTCGACACCGGCAGCGCGCGGCTCAAGCCGTACACGGTGCAGATCCTGCGCGAACTGGGCCGCTCGATCGACGACGTGCCGAACCAGATCAGCATCTCCGGCCACACCGACGATGCGCCGTACAACAGCGGGCACGACTACAGCAACTGGGAGTTGTCGGCCGATCGCGGCAACGCCGCCCGTCGTGCGCTGATCGCCGGCGGGCTGGAGGCGGACAAGATCTCGCGCGTGGTGGGCCTGGCCGCATCCGTGCCGTTCGACAAGCAGAACCCCGCCGATCCGGTCAATCGCCGCATCAGCATCATCGTGATGACCGACCAGGCCGCCAAGGCGGCGCGTTCGATGGAAGTGGCCGATGGCGGTGCGACGCAGCCTTCGCCGATGCCGACTCCAAAACCGGCACCACTGGCCGCTTCGATTGTCGCCACGACGCCCGCACTGGCGCGTCTGCCGGTGCCGCCGGTGATCGTCCACCCCGAGAACGCGGCGACGCCGGGAACGGGCGCGACTCAGTTCTCGGCGAAACCCTCGTCGCGCTGATCGCCGTGCGACATCGCTGCGTCGCCGCGTTCGGCGTCGAGCTGTGCGAGGCGCTCGGGCGTGCCCACGTCCGTCCACACGCCGTGGTGATGGGTGCCGCTGACGGCTTGCCGAGCCATCGCGCCCAGCAGCAACTGGCGCAGCTTGAAGGTGGGCGCCGCGGCTTCGTCGGCGGCCGTGCCGGCAAGTTCCCGCCAGCCGTCCAGCAGCTCCCGGCGGAACACGCCAATGCCGCTGAAGGTGAGCCGCGGTTCGCCGCTCGCCTGCACCAGACCTTGCCCGTCCAGCGCGAAATCGCCTTCGGGGTGGTGCGGCGGGTTGTCGACCAGCAGCAGGTGCGCCAGCCCCGCCGGCTCGGCGGGCAGCGTGCCGAAGTCGGCATCGCACCAGACATCCCCGCTGATGGCGAGGAACGGCCCGGTGCCCAGCAACGGCAGCGCGTTCAGCATGCCACCGCCGGTTTCCAGCGGCACGGGGCCTTCGTAGGCATAGCGGATGCGCAGGCCCCAGCGGGAACCGTCGCCCAGCACCGCCGGAAACTGCTCGGCCAGGTGCGAGGTGTTGATCACCACGTAGTGCACGCCGGCGGCGGCGAGACGTTCGAGGTGCCAGACGATCAGCGGTTTGCCGCCCACGCAAAGCAGTGGCTTGGGCGTGCGGTCGGTCAGCGGGCGCATGCGCTCGCCGCGGCCGGCGGCGAAGATCAGTGCGTGCCTCATGCCGCCGCCCGGGTCAGGTCGCGGCCCTGCGCGTGGCGCTCCAGCAGGTCGGCGAAATCGGCCAGCTCGGGATAGCGGCGCGCCACCTCGATCACGTAGCGGTACACCTGCGGCACGTCCTTGAGATAGCCGCTCTTGCCGTCGCGGTACCACAGCCGATAAAACTGGCCCAGCACGCGCACGTGGCGATGCAGGCCGGTGAGATCGAACCAGCGCAGGAAACGCGCGGCGTCCACTGCCGCGTCGATCACGCCTGCGCGCAGCAGTCGCTGCCGGTACGACTCCACCCACGCCTCCACGCGATCGCCCGGCCAGGCGATGTAGGCATCGCGCAGCAGCGAGGCGAGGTCATAGGTGACCGGCCCGTGCAGCGCGCCCTGGAAATCGACGATGCCCGGGTTGTTCGCCTCCGTCAGCAGCAGGTTGCGGCTGTGGAAGTCGCGGTGCACGAAACAGCGCGGTTGCTCCAGCGCGTTGTGGACGATGAGGTCAAACGCCGCCTCCAGCACGTCCCATTCGCCGCAGGCCGGCGTGTGGCCGAGGTGGCGCTGCAGGAACCATTCGGGCATCACCTCCAGTCCGCTCACCAGCACCTGATGGCCGAACGGCGGCAGGTCGTCGGCGGCCACCCGCGTCTGTATCTTCAGCAGGGCGTCCATCGCATCGCCGTACAGGCGGTCGGCGCTGGTGTCGTTCAATGCATCGAGGTACAGCCGCGAGCCCAGGTCCTCGATCAGCAGGAAGCCCTGGTCGAGGTCGCGTGCATGCACTTGCGGCACGTGCAGGCCGGCGGCGGCCAGGCGCTCGCCAATGGCCAGCCACGGGCGCGGGTCTTCGCGATCGGGCGGCGAATCCATCACGATCCAGCTTTGCCCGCCTTGCGTGGTGCGCCAGTAGCTGCGAAAGCTGGCATCGGCCGAGGCGCTGTCCAGCGTCAGCGTGGGGGCGTTCAGGGCTTTGCGGGCCCAGGCGAGACGGGCAGCGGCGCGATCGTGCGAAGTCATGGCCGCCAGCTTAGCGAGGCCGCCACGGCATGGCGACACGGCCTCGCTGGATCGCTTCAGCCCGGACCCCGTGCGTGCGTGGGCGCGGCAGACACAGGCTGGTCTGCGCACACGACGAGGTGAAAGGGGTGGGTATGGCCGCCTTGCGCCGGTGGCGGCGGTCACGTTGACCGCGGCCGGCTTAATCAGTACCATTTTGGTCCCGATTCAAGCCCGGCCGATTCCGCCTGCCATGCTTCGCGTCAGCCGCCTCACCGATTACGCCACCGTGGTGATGACCTGCATCGCCGCGCACCCGGCTGACGTGCTGAGCACCGCGCAGATCGCCGACGAGACGCGGCTCGAGCTGCCCACGGTCAGCAAGCTGCTCAAGGCGCTGGGCCACGCCGAACTGGTCGAGTCCTTCCGCGGCGTCAACGGCGGCTACCGGCTGGCCCGCCCGGCCAGCGAGATATCGCTGGCGGAAATCGTCGAGGCGCTGGAAGGGCCGATCGGCATGACCGAGTGCGGCGTGGGCGAAGGCCAGTGCGAACGCGAGGCGCAGTGCGGCGTGCGCGGCAGCTGGCAACGCATCAACAGCGTGCTGGACCAGACCCTGCGCGCGGTCAGCTTGGCCGACATGCTCAAGCCGCCGCCCGCGAAACGAAAAATCGCCGTCACCGTGAAAACCGGCGAGGCCATCACCGAATGAACAGCATGATCAACGACAGCAGCAGCGCCACCGCACTGCGCGACAACGCCGACGTCGCCGAGGCGCTCGGTCGCAGCTACTCGGCCGGTTTCATCACCGAGATCGAGATGACCGGCCTGCCGCCGGGCCTGGACGAGGGCACCATCCGCGCCATCTCCGCCGTCAAGCACGAGCCGGAATGGATGACCGAGTGGCGGCTGCAGGCCTATCGCCACTGGTTGACCATGCCGAAACCGGACTGGGCCAAGCTCAACATCGACCCGATCGACTACCAGGCGATCAGCTATTACGCCGCGCCGAAGAAGCAGCCCAAGTCGTTGGACGAAGTCGATCCGGCCCTGCTGGAAACCTACGAGAAGCTCGGTGTACCGCTGCACGAGCGCGCTGCGCTGGCCGGCGTGGCGGTAGATGCGGTATTCGACTCGGTCTCGGTCGGCACCACCTTCCGCAAGCAGCTGGCCGACGCCGGCGTGCTGTTCTGCTCGATGAGCGAGGCGATCCGCGAATACCCCGAGATCGTGCAGAAATACCTGGGCAGCGTGGTGCCGACTGGCGACAATTTCTTCGCCGCGCTGAACTCGGCGGTGTTCTCCGACGGCAGCTTCGTGTTCATCCCGAAAGGCGTGCGCTGCCCGATGGAGCTGAGCACGTACTTCCGCATCAACGCGCAGAACACCGGCCAGTTCGAGCGCACCCTGATCGTGGCCGAGGAGCGCGCCCACGTCTCCTACCTCGAAGGTTGCACCGCGCCGAAGCGCGACGAGAACCAGCTGCATGCGGCGGTGGTCGAGCTGGTGGCGCTGGAAGGCGCGCAGATCAAGTACTCCACCGTGCAGAACTGGTATCCCGGCGACGAGAACGGCGTGGGCGGCATCTACAACTTCGTCACCAAGCGCGGCGACTGCCGCGGCGACGACTCGAAGATCTGCTGGACCCAGGTCGAGACCGGCTCGGCGATCACTTGGAAGTACCCGTCCGTTGTGCTGCGCGGCGACCGCTCGGTGGGCGAGTTCTACTCGGTGGCGCTGACCCACCATTTCCAGCAGGCCGACACCGGCACCAAGATGATCCACATCGGCAAGCACACCAAGTCGAAGATCGTCTCCAAGGGCATCAGCGCCGGGCGCAGCTCCAACAGCTACCGCGGCCTGGTGAAGATGGAGAAGGGCGCCGAGGGCGCGCGCAACTACACCCAGTGCGACAGCCTGCTGATCGGCAAGCAGTGCGGCGCGCACACCTTCCCGTACATGGAAGTGAAGAACCCCACCGCGATCGTCGAGCACGAGGCGACCACGTCCAAGATCTCCGACGACCAGATGTTCTACTGCCGCGCGCGCGGCATCCCGGAAGAGGATGCCGTGTCGATGATCGTCGACGGCTTCTGCAAGCAGGTGTTCCGCGAACTGCCGATGGAGTTCGCGGTGGAGGCGAAGAAGCTGCTTGAGGTGAGCCTCGAAGGTGCGGTGGGTTGATGCTTTTTCCTTCTCCTTCCGGGAGAAGGTGCCCGAAGGGCGGATGAGGGTACCGGCCCGCACGGATTTTTCCGCAAGCCCCGAACCCTCACCCCAACCCCTCTCCCGGTGGGAGAGGGGCTCAAGATCAGGAATCCTCATGCTCAAAATCGAAAACCTGCATGCCCGCGTCGAGGGCAAGGAAATCCTCAAGGGGCTCAGCCTCGAAGTGAACGCGGGCGAGGTGCACGCGATCATGGGGCCGAACGGCGCCGGCAAGTCGACGCTGGGCAACGTGTTGTCCGGCCGTGACGGCTACGAGGTGACCGCCGGCAGCGTGACCTACAACGGCATCGATCTGCTGGCGCTGGCGCCGGAGGCGCGCGCGGCGGCCGGGGTGTTCCTGGCGTTCCAGTACCCGGTGGAGATCCCCGGCGTCAACAACACCTATTTCCTGCGCGCGGCGCTGAATGCGCAGCGCAAGGTGCGTGGCGAGAAGGAGCTCGACTCGATGCAGTTTCTCAAGCTGGTGCGCGAGAAACTCAAGGTGATGCAGATCTCCGACGAGCTGCTGCACCGGGCCGTCAACGAGGGCTTTTCCGGCGGCGAGAAGAAGCGCAACGAGATCTTCCAGATGGCGGTACTGGAGCCGCAGCTGGCGATCCTCGACGAGACCGACTCGGGCCTCGACATCGACGCGCTGAAGCAGGTGGCGCAGGGCGTCAACACGCTGCGTTCGCCCGAGCGCGCGTTCCTGATGATCACCCACTACCAGCGCCTGCTCGACTACGTGGTGCCGGACTTCGTGCACGTGCTCGCCGGTGGCCGCATCGTCGAGAGCGGCGACAGGTCGCTGGCGTTGAAGCTGGAAGCGCATGGCTACGCCGGGATCGGCGCCAGCCATCCGGCAGTCCCGCACCAGGCGGGAGCGCAGGCATGAACCAGCCGGCATCGCTGCCGTTGGTCGCCTCGCTGCTGGATGCCCCGCTGCCGCCCAGCGGCATCGCCTGGCTGGATGCGGCGCGGCAGGAAAACCGCGCGGCGTTCGCCATCGGCGGTCTGCCCGACACGCGGGTGGAGGCATGGAAGTACACCGCACTGCGCGGGCTCGGCCAGCGCCGCTTTACCCAGGGCGACGCCGCGGCGCAGACGCGCGCGGTGGAGGCATCGACTCTGGCATTGCCCGGTGTCTCGGGCGTTCGCCTGGTCTTCGTCAACGGGGCGTTCCGCGCCGATCTGTCGGCGGTGGATTCGCTGCCCGCCGGACTTTCGCTGCAACCGCTGTCGCAGGCCTTGCGGGGCGACGTCGAACCGCTGCGCTTCGCGCTGTCGCGCCACTACCGCGACATCGGCGACGCCTTCGCACAGATCAATGCCGCCAGTGCCGGTGATGGCGTGGTACTGCGCGTAGCCGCCCACGCCAGGATCGACCAGCCGGTGCAGCTGGTGTTCGTCGGCGCCGAGGCCGAACTGGCCTGGCATGTGCGCAATGTGATCGAACTGGGCGAGGGCGCCGAGCTGAGCCTGGTCGAACAGCATGCAAGCCGTGGCGACGCCGCGCAGTTGGCCACCGTGGTCAGCGACATCGAACTGCGCGACGGTGCGCAGCTGCATCACGTCATGCTGCAGGATGCGGCGGCCGGCACCAATCTGATTCGACGCAGCAGCCTGCGCCTGCATGCGCGCGCGCAGGCTGCCCTGCACGTGCTGGAACTGGGTGGCGCGTTGGTACGCCACGACCTGCGTGCCGAGCTGATCGGCGACGGCGCACGGGTGCACACCCGCGGCGTGTTCATGCCGCATGGTCGCCAGCACATCGACACCCAGCTGGCGATCCGCCACCAGGCGCTGGACACCACCTCCACCTCGCACTGGCGCGGCGTCGCCAACGACCGCGCGCGCGGCGTGTTCCGCGGCGCGATCGTGGTGGCGCCCGGTGCCGACGGCAGCGACGCCAACCTCACCAACAAGAACCTGCTGCTGTCGCCGAGCGCCGAGATCGACACCAAGCCGGAGCTGGAAATCTATGCCGACGAAGTGCAGGCCGCGCACGGCGCCACGGTCGGCCAGCTCGACGAGCGTTCGCTGTTCTACCTGCGCTCGCGCGGCATTCCGCTCGCCGAGGCTCGCGCACTGCTGACTGCCGCATTCTGCCGCGCGGTGCTGGACGACCTGCCGAACGTGGCCCTGCGCGAGCATCTATCCACCTTGCTGGTCGCACAGCTTCCCGCTTGACGCTCCAGCTCCTGGGCCTGCCCGCAGGGGCAGGCCGGGAGGGGCGAGGCTCCTCGCCTGAAGATCAAGAGCGCACCCCAGCCCAACCCTCCCCTGCGAGCGGGGGAGGGAGCCCCAACCGGATTCTCCGAATGAACGCACAAGCCAGCACACCGACCGTCTTCGACGTCCAGCGCATCCGCGCGGACTTCCCGTTGCTGTCGCGCACGGTGCACGGCAAGCCGCTGGTGTACTTCGACAGCGCCAACACCAGCCAGAAGCCGGTGTCGGTGATCGAGGCGGTGAACACCCACTATCGCGAACACAACGCCAACGTGTCGCGCGCGGTGCATCAGCTGGGCGAGGAGGCCACGGCGGCGTATGAAGGCGCGCGCGACAAGCTCGCGCGGTTCATCCATGCCGGTTCGCGCGATGAGGTCATCCTCACCTCCGGCACCACCCAGGCCACCAACCTGGTCGCCTACAGCCATGTGCTGCCGCAACTGAAGGCGGGCGACAGCATCCTCACCACGGTGATGGAGCACCACGCCAACATCGTGCCGTGGCAGCTGGTTGCCGCGCGCCGCGGCGCCACGGTGAAGGCCGCGCCGATCGACGAGCGCGGCGAGCTGATCGTGGAGAAGTACGTCGAGATGCTGACGCCGGAGGTGAAGCTGGCCTGCGTCACCCACGTTTCCAATGTGCTGGGCACGGTCAACCCGGTGCGCGAGATCGCGCGCGAATGCCGCAAGCGCGGCATCCCGCTGCTGGTCGACGGCTCGCAGGCGGTGCCGCACCGGCGGGTGGACGTGCAGGCGCTGGGCTGCGATTTCTACGCGCTGACCGGGCACAAGATGCTTGGCCCCACCGGTACCGGCGCGCTGTGGGCGAAGCGCGAACACCTGGAGGCGATGCCGCCGTTTTTCGGTGGCGGCGAGATGATCCGCGAGGTGAAGTTCTCCGGCACCACCTTCGCTGCGCCTCCGCACAAGTTCGAGGCCGGCACGCCGAACATCGCCGGCTTCGTCGGCCTGGCGGCGGCGATCGACTACTACGAGTCGGTCGGCTTCGCGGCGATCGAGGCATGGGAGCAGCAACTGCTGCATTACGCCACGGAACGCCTGCGCGAGATTCCCGGCCTGCGCATCATCGGCGAGGCGGCCGAGAAGGAGCCGGTGGTCTCGTTCCTGCTGGAAGGTGCGCAGGCCACCGATCTGGCGACCCTGCTCGACCTCGAAGGCGTCGCCGTGCGCTCCGGCCACCACTGCGCGCATCCGTTGATGCAGTTCTTCGGCGTGCCCGCCACGCTGCGTGCGTCGCTGGCGTTCTACAACACGCGCGAGGAGATCGACAGTTTCGTCGTCGCCCTGCTCAAGGTGCGCCGCCTGCTGCGCTGAAACGGCGGCGGCTTTCCTGCCGCCGCCACGGTCGGGCATCATGTGCGGCGGAGTCCCCATCGATCATCCCCATGCTTGCCTCGTTGCCATCGTTCATCCGCGTGCCGCTGGCGCTGCTTGCGCTTGCACTCAACATCCTGTTGCACGTGGCTTTCATTTTCGCGTTCACCCTGCTCAAGCTGCTGCTGCCGGTACACGCGATTCGGCAGGCCTGCTCACGCGCCCTGGTCGCCATCGCGGAAAGCTGGATCGGCGTCAACAATGTCCTGTTCGGCGTGTTCGCCCGCGTGCGCTGGCAGGTCGAGGGGCTGGCCGGGCTGCGCCGCGACGGCAACTACCTGGTGCTGTGCAACCACCAGAGCTGGGTGGATATCCCGGTGCTGCAGAAGGTGTTCAACCGGCGCATCCCGTTCCTGCGCTTTTTCCTCAAGCAGGAACTGATCTGGGTGCCCTTGCTCGGCCTGGCATGGTGGGCGCTGGATTTCCCCTTCATGAAGCGCTATTCGCGGCAGACCCTGCTGCGCCACCCCGAGCTGCAGGGCAAGGACCGCGAGGCGACCCGCCGCGCCTGCGAGAAGTTCCGCCACATGCCGGTGTCGGTGATGAACTTCGCCGAAGGCACGCGCTTCACGCCGGCCAAGCACGACGCGCAGCATTCGCCGTTTCGCTACCTGCTGCGGCCGAAAGCCGGCGGCGTGGCCTTCGTGCTCGATGCGATGGGCGAGGCGCTGCACGCGATCCTCGACGTCACCATCGTCTATCCGCATGGCCCATGCACCATTGCCGACCTGATCGCCGGACGCGTGCGCGAAATTCGCGTGCATGTGCGTGAACGCCCGATCGGTCGCGAGCTGATCGGCAGCTACGACGAGGACGCGGCATTCCGCGGCCGGGTCAAGGCATGGATGAACGACTTGTGGCACGAGAAGGACGCCCAGGCGGCGCGCATGCAGCTGTCGCCCGATGCCGGATCGAGAGGAGACTGAAATGCGTGTGCTGGTCGTGGGCGCCGGGGCTACCGGCGGCTATTTTGGCGGCCGCCTGAGCAAGTACGCACAACATGGATCCGCATGGACAAGGGTGCAAACCCGCGTTGTAGCGCCGTTTGCCTAGATTCAGAGCTTGTCCATGAAATGGACTCATTTTCATGGACATCTGTAGACTAAATGTCCTCACCTATGAGCAAAGGTCTAGCAGGCTTAGCAGCTCGCATGTCTTTCGTGTCGAGCGCGCGGCGATGCCACGGACGCTCAACCTATGGGTACCCCAGCGCCGAGGCTACTAAACACCTGGCTCCAACTATCTCCCCGTCCTCTTTTGTGAAGGGCTGAGTGATTGGCGGAAGGATGTCGAGCACCACCTCCGAGGGACGACACAGCCGTGTGCCCAGTGCGGTCACCACAAACGGACGGTTGATCAGGATCGGATGCTTCAACATCGCGTCGAAGATGGCGTCATCGGTGATGCCGGGCTCGCCCAATCCCAACTCAGCGAACGGGGTTCCCTTTTCACGCAACGCCTCGCGTGGTTTGAGCATGGCTTCGTCGATGAGCTTGATCAGTTGTTCGCGACTCGGTGGTGTCTTGAGATATTCGATCACCGTGGGCTCAATGCCGGCGTGGCGGATCAGGGCCAGCGTATTGCGCGAGGTCCCACAGTCGGGGTTGTGATAGATCGTAGCGGTCATGGGTGTCGCCGTACTCATCATCAGCAGGCTCTGCTGGCGCAGCAGCTGGTCTTGGCCGGTTCCACCACTACCGGAGCTGGTGCCGCTTTTTCGGTCACGCCGGCTGCCACTGCCAGCGCTTGCGCCTCAGCCGCACCTTTACGCTCGCTGTAGCGGTCGACCAGGTAGTCGCTGCGATCACGCACCATCAGGGTGAACTTGAACAGCTCTTCCATCACGTCCACGACGCGATCATAGAACGGCGATGGCTTCATCCTGCCCGCATCATCGAACTCCTGCCAGGCTTTGGCGACCGACGACTGATTCGGTATGACCACCATGCGCATCCAGCGACCCAGCACGCGAAGTGCATTGACGACGTTGAACGATTGCGAGCCACCGCTGACCTGCATGACCGCGAGGGTGCGTCCTTGTGTCGGCCGCACGCTGCCATCTTCAAGCGGCAGCCAATCAATCTGGTTCTTGAACACGCCGGTCACCGAACCGTGGCGTTCCGGACTGACCCAGACCTGGCCCTCCGACCACAAAGACAGCGCCCGCAGCTCCTGCACTTTGGGATGCGTGTTGGGCACGCTGTCCAGAATGGGCAATTCATGCGGATCGAACACGCGCGTTTCGGCGCCGAACTGCCGCAGGATCCGCTCGGCCTCCAATGCCAGCTTGCGACTGAACGATTGGGGGCGCAGGGAGCCGTACAGGATCAGGATGCGCGGAGGGTGACTGGAGTCCGCCGGCAGCGCCAATTTGGCCAAGGTCGGGGTATCCAAAACATCGGCCGCAATGTGCGGCAGATCCTGCATGGTCATGAAGAGATTCCTGTTGCTTTGATTTTATGATTCTATCATTATGGAAATATAGAATCCAATCCGAGACCAACGTATGAACCCGTGTCGCGTTCTATTCATTTGTACCGGCAATTCCGCTCGCAGCATCCTGTCCGAAGCGACCCTCAACCATTTGGGCAAGGGCCGTTTCGAAGCCTTCAGCGCCGGCAGCCGACCGAACGGCCGCGTCAATCCCTATGCGATCGAAGAGCTCAAGGCTGTCGGCATCCCCACCGATGGTCTCAGCAGCAAGTCCTGGGATCGCTTCACGGGAGACGGTGCGCCGCCGCTGGACATCGTGATCACGGTCTGTGACAACGCCGCCAACGAGACGTGCCCAGTGCTGTTCGGCGATTTCGTGAAGGCCCACTGGGGTCAGCCCGATCCGGCGGCAGCCCAAGAGGCCTTCCGCGTGGCCCACGCGCTCGTTCTGTACCGAGTCACCGCGCTGCTGAATCTGCCGGTGGAAACGATGAGTCGGGACGCGTTGAAGCAAGCGCTGGATCACATCGGCACCATCACCGACGACGGAGAGGAACACGCATGAGCCCGTTGTCTGCCGATGCAGTCAGCGCCGATCCGGATGCGGCCAGTGACACCCGAATCGGCTTCTTCGAGCGCTACCTCACGGTCTGGGTCTTGCTGTGCATCGTGGTGGGCACGATCTTGGGCCACTGGTTGCCTGACACTTTTGAATCCCTTGGGAACATGCAGGTCGCCCAGGTCAATCTTCCCGTAGCCATCCTCATCTGGCTGATGATCATCCCGATGCTGTTGAAGATCGACTTCAGCGCGCTCGGCGGCGTGCGCCGTCAATGGAAAGGTATCGGTGTCACGCTCTTCATCAACTGGGCGGTGAAACCGTTCTCGATGGCGCTGCTGGGATGGATATTCATCCGCCATGTCTTCGCCGGCTACCTGCCTGCCGCACAGCTCGACTCCTACATTGCCGGCCTGATCCTGCTGGCCGCAGCACCGTGTACGGCGATGGTGTTCGTCTGGAGCAACCTGTGCAACGGCGAGCCGAATTTCACACTGAGTCAGGTCGCCTTGAACGACGCCATCATGGTGGTGGCGTTCGCACCCATCGTCGCACTGCTGCTGGGCATTTCTTCGATCACGGTGCCGTGGAACACGCTGCTGTTGTCGGTGTTGCTCTACATCGTGGTGCCGGTGGTCATCAGCATCGCCCTTCGCCGCTGGGTACTTTCTCGGGGTGGCGAGGCGCGGTTGCAGAAACTGCTCCAGCGCCTGGGCCCGGCCTCGCTGTTTGCGCTGCTGGCCACCCTTGTTCTGCTGTTCGGTTTTCAGGGCCAGCAGATCCTTGCCCAACCGTTGGTGATCGCCATGTTGGCCGTGCCGATCCTGATCCAGGTGTATTTCAATTCCGGACTGGCTTACTTGCTCAACCGTCGATTCGGGGTGCCCCATTGCGTGGCCGGGCCTTCGGCGCTGATCGGTGCCAGCAACTTCTTCGAGTTGGCGGTCGCTACCGCGGTGGGTCTGTTCGGCGTGCACTCCGGCGCCGCGCTGGCCACCGTGGTCGGCGTCCTGATCGAAGTGCCGGTGATGTTGTCCGTCGTTCGCATCGTCAACGGCAGCAAGCGTTGGTATGAATCACCACAGGCTTGATCGGAGCATTCTCATGCAAGGTCACTACAACGTGTTGTTCGTGTGCACCGGCAACTCGGCGCGCAGCATTCTGGCCGAGGCGACCGTCCATCATTTCGGCCGCGGCCGCTTTCGCGGTTACAGCGCCGGAAGCCAGCCCAAGGGCTTCATCTACCCTCAGGCACTGGACGTGCTCAAAGCCGTGGACCTTCCCATTGACGGGTTGCGCAGCAAGAGCTGGGCGGAGTTCACGACACCGGGGGCTCCTGTGATGGATTTCGTGATCACCGTGTGCGATCAGGTGGCCGACGAGCTTTGCCCCGCATGGCCGGGCGCGCCGATTACCGCACATTGGGACATCCCTGATCCGGCCAAGGCACAAGGTGATGAGGCCACCGTTTACAAAGCCTTCGTGCTGGCCAGGAATCTTCTGCAGCAGCGGATCAGCTTGCTGCTCAACTTGAACGTGACGGCCCTGGATCGGCTCGCGCTATCAAGTCGGCTTGATGCGATCGGAAAGGCATCCAGCAATGACACAGCCGGCTGATCCGTGATGAGCGCAAGCATTACACTGCCCACGACGATCACCGCACGCCGTTCTGAGCCAACTACCCCGATCATGCAGACCAAACAGGCCCTCACGATCCTTTCAGCGCTCGCTCAAGAGTCGCGGTTGGCGGTCTATCGCCTGTTGATCGAGCATGCACCGGATGGTCTTGCTGCCAGTGTGATTGCCGAAAAACTGGGATTGGCCAACGCAACGCTCTCCTTTCATCTGAAAGAGCTGTCGCATGCAGGTCTTGTCACCAGCCAGCAAAGTGGACGCTTCATCTACTACGCCCCGGTGATCGAGGCCATGAACGACTTGATTGGCTATCTCACGGATCACTGCTGCAGTCAGACCGATGGCAGCTGTAGCGTCGAGAAGAGCTCGTGCAAGCCTTCAGCGGCTGGCATCAAATCGCGAGGCAAAGCCCGAACAGCTTAGCGGCTAGGATTGCACCGAACGAGTTCAGCGGATCGACCAGTTGCAATGTGTTCACCCGACAAAGCCCACCGAGATCGACTCAAGGAGACGGTCGCAATGGCGTCACAGTTCCTGATGGCATATGACACCGCAACCGTGTGTTCTCGATGGTCAGTTCCAGGATCCGGGCGTCGGCCTCGACGAGCAGGCCCATCGCCTTGTCTCGCTGCAATTCCAAGGCGGTTATCCGTTCCCGCAGATCACGGTTGCGGTTGCGTTGAGCCAGTACATTTTGACGTGAGGAAGCGGCGGTAGCAGGTCCCGCATGCTTATCGATCCATCGTTGGATTTCAGCAACTAGGTCAGGAAATCGCGCTTTCTTCAGCGCAGACGCATCGCAACCCGCTTCCTTGGCAACATTGTTTTGACTCACTCGCGTGCCTTTGCGGAGCAGTTTTGGCCTGCCGAGTTTCAACCGTTCGAATGCGTCGCGAAAGGCTACTTCGGCTCGGCTAATCGTGGCTGTGTCATGCGATTTCGCAGGCATGCAATGCTCCCTCTAGGGCTTGTTTCTGACGTTGCAAGGAATCGTGTAGTGGGGACGCTTCAGGTGCGTCGACCAAGCGAGACGCAATCACCCTGCCAAGCTTACGGAAGAGGGGCACCTTGCTCTTGTCGTACAAGAGGTGTTCGCAAGGTTTCCCGTCGCCCCCACAGGGAGCGATGCTATCGATTCCGCCGAAAGGACATGGATCGGGATTTGCGCAGCCGCCTAGCAAATGCTCCCGGTAGGCAATTTTTCCGGCCTTGGCGGCGGCAACCATTGTCTTGTTGTCCTTGGCACTCACCACGTTCAGGATCTGCGCCTTGCGCTGCTCGCCATAAGGGCTCACGAAGCGATCAATTCCAAGTTGGGAGAATTCGCGCGCGATCACCTCATACATGGTGCGAACGTATTCATTTCGCGCCGATCCGTTCAATCGGAGCTGTAAGTGGTAGTAGCCTTGGCCGTAATACCGACTCATCGCTCGGGTTGCATGTTTGAGTTGGTACTGCACCGAGGTGTCCCCAACGACGCCGGATGCGGTCATGTTTACTGCCCCGGTTCGCCGAAGCTGGTGCCAGGCGAGCGGCCATACCCTTCCGACGTCAAACCTAACTGGGTCGAGTGTTGGATTGATGACCCGCGCGGCTTCGAGATCAGAGGCGGTAATTTGAAGCTCCTTCGGATCGAACAGCCGCTCCGATACTGCTCGCCGGTAGTGGTCAAAAAGCGGCCTGACTGTGAGCGACTGAGTCATGGGGCCAACGCTGCGAGCCCAAGGTTCATACGCGCGTTCGATGAGATGGGGATTGCGAATATCCTCAGGCGTGGTCGGCGCGTCAGGATTGGCATCAGCGGCCAGCATACGCAAGCTGGTAACTGTGACCATCGCTTCGACTGCAACCTTTGCTGACGGCGACGTTATCCAACGTGCATCGCCGTCATGGATGGTCTTCGTCGTGGGCCCCGAAAGCATGTAGATGTCATCGCCGACTTCGTCACGTTCAACGGTCAAGCAGTCTGCTTTCAACGACCATGCCTCGTCGATGCGCATCATCGAGAAATTCAGAATGTAAGCCGTTCCCACGTATCCAACGAGGGTAAAATATGACGCTAGTGCCTGGATGCCGGCTTCTGAGCTGTCCAATGTCTCCCCGGGTTTGATCATCCAACGCTCAAGAAGATCCTTGATCCCGAACTGCTCCGCGGTGATGCTGAAGCGGCCATAGAACGTACATCCGGAGCGTTTCCCGTTTCGATGCGAGTTCCTATGATTGAAGGGATGCCGACCACAGGACAATCTCTCTGAACAGGCCTTTCCCAGCGAACCAGCGTTTTGCGTATAGGCTTCGAGGCAAAAGCGGTAACACTCTTCGATTTTCTGACGGTGCTGGAGGAAGTCGTCGAGAAACGCGCGCAGACGGTTCACCTGGTAGAGCCAGATGCGTGGTGGAATGTATGGCGTCTGAGCGGTTTCGTGATTGGGGAGGGCCACGGCTAGATCCTTTAGGCCTGTGGCGTCGAGTAGGACGAATCCCAGCGCCTCGCGTTGCTCCCAGAGGTCATGGAGCAACGTCAATGCATAACTGGACTGTGATGGCTGCATAGCTCCAGCTATCTGTTCGGCGACCTTGGGGTAACGCATCAAGTCCGATGCCCGGATTGGGCTCGACCCTTTCGAGCACGTAACGAACAATGGACGAAGAATCGTGAACCGAAGGATGAGAGTGTTAGCTACCCGAACGGAATTTGGCCCGTAAAGCCACCATGCCACGACTTGGCGAAAGAGGCCGGCATTGAACGGGGTAATGCCAGGATCACCCCTGCGCAATTGCCCATCGCCAAAATTGAGTTTCATCGCCTCACTAGCCCACGGCGACAGATCCCATATTGAGTCGCCATAGCGACTGACAACCTTGCCCTGGGCGTCAATCACAACAGGGAAGTCGTCCGGCGGCGGCCAGCTCGGCGGAACGAAGTTCGAACCTTGCGGCGTCACGAGCGGCGAGTCGATGTTGAGCCCAATCAAGGTGGCGATCTGACTCATGCGCGAAGCTCCGTCAATTGAATAAATCCATCCCATGCAGGGTGAAACCGGCTTTCGGAGATACGGTCGCGGGCCTCACGCACCCATTGGGCACGGACTTCACTGCTCGCCTCGAAGCAGTTGAGCTTCTCCGAGATTCGCTTGAGCACGGCGACAACTGGATGAGCGATGTCACCCCTGCTTGGTGGGTGATATTGGGATAGTTCGGCCGCCTTCAAATACCTGTAGCTGGCGAGCGACCAGATGTAGTCCGGACTCTCGATATCCCGATGGAAATCGCAGAACAGGCAGCCTGCCGGGCTCACGCAATCGGGAATTGGTGCACCAATCGGCATATCGACCATTGCCCGCGGACTGCGCCGCAGTTCGATGCACGCGCCCGGACCGGGCGGGGCGATGGAGGGATCGGTAAGCTGATGGAATCGCGTGATCTCTTTGGCAGCGACCTGGTGATTTGGCTGTTGATAGACTCTGATCAGCGTTTCCTGTGTATGTTGCGCCATCTCAGCTGCGAGTCCAGGATCGCGGCTCCGGCGCAACAGCCAATTGACCCGCGTTTTCCGCAGCGCCTGAGGTCGGAAGTCGCGAACGCCAAGCCGCACGCATCGCGCCCGAATTGCTTTAAAAGTAGGCGCGTGGTTCGCCGCTGGGATTCTGCCGATGTAGACGAATGGAAACAGGCGGGTGTCATCGCTCTCTGGAACGATCTCATCGAGCCAGGCGATGTAGCGCTCGAATAGCGGGCGGTACTCCTTGAAGATTCGAAAATCGGCTTGGCCGCCACGACGCCCCTTGTAAACTCGATAGACGAGAAGATCCCCATCATCCGATTGGAAGCGGAATTCACCCCGCCTGAGCTTATGTGCCTGGGCGAGATTCATGCCGGTCTGTGAGATGAAAATCAGGAGTTCAGCCTCGATACGAAGATTCGCTAGCGGATAGCGAGTCCGTAGCGATGAGTCGGCCACCCAGGCTGCACGAGCGGCGAGCACCTTCCTTCTGTTGTGGTAGTGGTAGCTCTCCTTGTGAAATGACTTCACCTTCTCTACAGGCTTGAGTTTGCACCATTCCTGCAAAACCTTGCCGTTTCGAAAGCAGAGCATGACCGGCAACGGTCCTCTAATAGTCTCGACCGTTAGTGCATCCGTTATGTCGAGGAGCATGTGACCGAACTCAAATGTTTCCTCCAGATTCTGTTTGTCTGCCTCAGTTCCAAGAACTCGCCGTTTAACCTTTGGCGCCTTCAATCTGGTGCGTCGAAGCAAGCCGAGCTTGATCTCCAACGCGGCACTTAGGAGGGGGTCTATACATTTTGCGGTGCGGTACGCGGTAAGCTCACTAATGCTGCGTACGATACGTGCGCGATGCAGCAAGGCTTCAACCCATTCGCCATAGTCGTTCTCCACCGTGGCCAAAGTCAGCTCGTTCCCTGCTGCATCGCCCCAAGCATAGAAGGTACGAACGGCTTGGATTGCGCCGATGACGGTAGCCTGACTCCTCCCTTTCACTAGCTCAGAAGAAATAGCCTCATGAAGTTTGAGCACGAGAGAGAGACGAGTGATGCGAGGCGCACCTAGCGAGCCGCTTGCCATCAATTTGGCGACGAGGTTGGATTGCGCGCCTGCGCCCCCTCTATAGAGCAATACGCGAAGGTCGTGAGGCCGAGCATGGGTTCCGTAGGAAATCTTCGGGAAGGTCATGTCTGGAAGATGCAAATCAAGCATTCGCGGCCTTCCTGGTATCAAACAGCCCCAGGAAACTCTGGGTAAATGCGTCGGCTGCCTCGGCCATGACGGCGCTTTTTTCGACAAAGCGGATGTATTTGATCGTGGTATTTTCGTCTTTGTGCAGTAGAGCCTGTTTCACCAATTGGATAGCCACATTCACGCCACCGTGCCGAATCGCTACGCGGGCTAATTCTGTGGCAAAGGTGCATCGAGATTGGTGGAAGTGGAACGTACGAAAGACGCTATGGCCAGCTGCGAAGCCTTTGTTGCGCAATCTACCAATCTCGACATTGAGCGAGCGGCTCATATCGGCACCTCCTGCCCCGTATCGGCCACCAAAACGAGTAAGGAATAAGTTCCCCCGGCACTCTGGCTTGGCGAGCGCCTGCCGCTTCAAACGACGAGAACTAAAAGCGTAGTCCTTCAGCATCTGCAAATCGCTTGCCTCAATCCAAATTTGGCCGGTCACACTGAACTTCGTGTGCACCGGAGGATGAGCGCCGGGACCTACCGCTAAGCGATACCACATGGGAAACGAAGGATCAGGAACGGCGCGTTCCAGTGAGCCAATCTTGAGGTCGGTAATTGTTCCTAGCCGCATCCCGGTACGAAAGCCAAGGCGGAGCATCAGCGCCAGTTCTTCACTTGCATAGTCGTTCGCAAAGGCGAGTACGACGTTGCGGTTAGCTATCGACACGGGAAGAAGGCCGTCCTCGAGACCATCCCCGATTGCCTTGCGATTTGGAATGGCAAGGTCGGTGCTCCTCATCATCAACGTTCTTTCGAACCCAAACGTGTCGGCGATCCGGACGCCGACCTGCTTGTCCCGCCACATGGGCCACTCTGGCGAGATCAATCGCGAGGCCCAGAGCCAGCGATAGAACCGAATAACTACAGCCATGCGCTGCTGTGCGGTAGAGGGTGCAAGCTCACCCCCATCCCTTGCATCAATCAACGCACCACGATAGCGAACCAGGCATCGGTCCGCCTCTCGTGCGGGAAAGTCCCACCAGTTGACCTCCTCTTTCTCAAGCCACTTCGAATAAGCGTGGATGCCAGTTATAGCCGAGGCGACAGTCTTGAGGTTCTTACGGTTGGAAGTCGCTTGCTCCAAGGCCCACAGGTTGGCCTCACGCCAAGGGGTGTGGTCCATCCATACGATCTGGGGAAGGCGTTCTATCACCTTCCGGCCCTTGGCTTTTACCCATTCCACGCGATCGTTGTTGATCTCGTCCCGATGTGGGACGTGCCGGATTGTCTCAAGGGTTGCCATTGCCACCTTCCGTCGCTTCAAAGGGGTGACCAGCTATATGTCCGGCGATAGCTGCCCCGAATAGCTACGGTTGTTTGCTTCGTTGGCGGCTGGCCCGGAGTGACGATGTATTCCTGCAGACGTGGTCAGGGCGCTTCCACGTTCAATCGTCCCACAAATTATTTCACGAGGAAATTCATGATCTGTCCATGACAGTACCATGTCGCCTGTGTTTTCAAACCCTGTCTATGTTGCCTGTACTGCAGCACGGGCGCGATGTGACCTTCCTGGTGCGTGAGGGCCGCGCGCGGCAGCTGGCGCAGCACGGCCTGGTCATCCGCAGCGCGGCCGGCGACGTCGACCTGCCCGCACCGCCGACCGTGCTGGCAAGTGCACTGTGCGAGCCGTTCGACCTGATTCTGCTCAGCTGCAAGGCCTACGGCCTGGAGCAGGCGATGGCCGACATCGCTCCGGCCGTGGGCGAGCGCACCACCGTGCTGCCATTGCTCAACGGCATGCGCCATCTCGACCTGCTGGATCACCGCTTCGGTGCCGAGCGCATCTTCGGCGGCCAATGCGCCATTTCCGCCACGCTCGACGCGCAAGGAGCCGTGCAGCATCTCAACCGGCTTCACAGCCTCACCTTCGGCGAGCGCGACGGCAGCGCGTCCGCGCGCATGCAGGCGATCACCGGAATGCTGGGCCAGGCCGGTTTCGACGCGCGACCCAGCGACGCGATCGTGCAGGAGATGTGGGACAAATGGTTTTTCCTGACCTCGCTGGCCGGCATCACCTGCCTGATGCGCGGTGCGATCGGCGAGATCGAGGCCGCACCCGGCGGTCGCGCGGCGGCGCTCGCGCTGCTGGAGGAATGCCGCGCGACGGCGGCAGCGGCCGGCCATGCTCCCCACGAGCGCGTGCTGGAACGGGCGCGCGGCATGCTGACCGAGCCGGGTTCGCGCCTCGAAGCTTCCATGCTGCGCGACCTGCGCCAGGGCCATCCGATCGAGGCCGACCACGTGGTGGGCGACATGCTTGCGCGCGCGCGGCAGGCGCAGTTGCCGGCCACGATGCTGGAACTCGTCCATGCGCACCTCAAGGTCTACGAGGCCCGTCGGCTGGCCACCCCGTCGGCATGAGTCGATCCGGCGTGCGCGCTTGCTGCAGATCATGGCCGGCCGGCACGTCGCGCATTACCATGCGCGGATGACAGAGCCACGCGCCCCCGTCGCATTTCGCACCGCCCGCGCGGCGGACGTCCCTGCCATCGTCGCGCTGGTCGAATCGGCTTATCGCGGCGAATCGGGCTTGCGCGGCTGGACCACCGAATCCCACCTGCTCGACGGCCAGCGCACCGACGCGGCCGATGTCGAGGCGTTGATCGCGCGGCCGGACAGCTGCGTGCTGCTGGCGTTCCGCGACGGTGCGCTGGTGGCGAGCTGCCACGTCGAGCGGCAAGCTGCGGCCGGCTATTTCGGCATGTTCGCGGTTGACCCGGCGGAGCAGGGCCACGGCCTGGGCAAGCAGGTGCTGGCCCAGGCCGAACGCATCGCGCGCGAACAGTGGCATTGCAGCGCGATGCGCATGACGGTGATCGTGCAGCGCGAGGAGCTGATCGCCTGGTATGGCCGGCGCGGCTACCGGCGCACCGGCGAACGGCAGCCGTTCCCGTACGGCAACGAGCGTTTCGGCATTCCGCGTCGCGCCGACCTGTGTTTCGAGGTGCTGGTCAAGGAGTTCACCGAGGTGCTTGCATGAACGGATGGATCAGGGTCGGCACGCGCAGCGATTTCCTGCCCGGCGAATACAAGGTGGTGTGGGACGGCGACACGTCGATCGCCGTGTACAACATCGACGGCGCGCTGTATGCGGTCGAGGACACCTGCACCCACGATGGCGGCGAACTGGCTGGCGGCGAAGTGTTCGGATTCGAGGTGGAATGCCCGCGCCACGGCGCGCGCTTCGACCTGCGCACCGGTGCGGTGACCAGGCCGCCGGCGTATGTCCCGATCGCCAGCTTTCCGGTGCGCGAGGAAGACGGCGCGATCTGGACGCGCGACGACCGCTGACTTCGCGCGTCAGCCGCCTTGTTGGCAGTGCGCGGCCTGTGCGGCTGTGGCCGGCGCGCCGCGCACCCGGCCGGCATTGGACACCACCACGCTGAGCGCCTGGCTGTCCCGCCCCGGCTCGCAGAACAGCAAGGTCAGGTTGCTGCCGCCGGCACTGCCGTCAGGCTGGAAGCGCACCTCGTGGCGGCCATTGCTGCTGGTGATGCGCAGACCCAGGTCGTAGGCTGCCCCGGTGCGGGCGGGTTGGCCATCGGGCTGGTGATCGCCGTCGAGGTCCTGTCCGAGCAGCCAGCCATGTTCCCAGCGGTTGTCTTCGCTGCATCGGCTGCCATCCGCACTGGGGCAGAACAGCGTGCGTTTGCCGGTGATCGCCGCGGTGCTGCGCGTGTGTCGCAAGGCGGCGATGAAGTCGCTTTGCGCCGCCTGCAGTCGATTGCGGCTCAACACATGGTGCAGCGGCGGCAACGCGATGCCGGTCAGAATGCCGGCGATGGCCAGTACCATGACTTGTTCGATCAGGCTGAAACCGCGGTTCGCTTTCCATGGCGTCGTCGTCATCTCGCATCCTGCGCTGTGCCGGAACCGGCATGCTAGGACGATGGCCCGTGCCAGCCAGCAGCCCGATGCCGCCCGCGGCGTCGGACTCTGCTGACGCGGCATGTCAGCAGGCCGGATTTAAAATGTGCCGTCCCGCCCACATCTGCAGCTGATGACCGACCGCTTCCAACTCGCCGCCCCCTACCAGCCCGCCGGCGACCAGCCGCAGGCGATCCAGCGCCTGGCCGAGGGTTTCGAGGCCGGCCTGGCCGCGCAGACCCTGCTCGGCGTGACCGGCTCGGGCAAGACCTACACCATCGCGAACGTGATCGAGCGCATCCAGCGCCCGACCATCGTGATGGCGCCGAACAAGACGCTGGCCGCGCAGCTGTACGGCGAGTTCAGGGAGTTCTTCCCGCACAATGCGGTGGAGTACTTCGTCAGCTATTACGACTACTACCAGCCGGAAGCCTATGTGGTGGCGTCGGACACCTTCATCGAGAAGGATGCCTCGATCAACGAGCACATCGAGCAGATGCGGCTGTCGGCGACCAAGGCGCTGCTGTCGCGGCGCGATTCGATCATCGTGGCCACCGTCTCGGCGATCTACGGCCTGGGCAATCCGGAGGACTACCTGTCACTGCGCCTGATCCTGGCCACCGGCGAACGCATCGACCAGCGCAAGCTGATCCACCAGCTGACCGAGCTGCAGTACACCCGCAACGAAACGGAGCTGCGCCGCGGCACCTATCGCGTGCGCGGCGAGATCGTCGACGTGTTCCCGGCCGAGTCGGAGACCGAGGCGCTGCGCATCGAGCTGTTCGATGGCGAAGTGGAGAAGATGGCGCTGTTCGATCCGCTCACCGGCGAGACGATCCGCAAGGTGCAGCGCTATACCGTCTACCCGCGCACGCACTACGCCAGCACGCGCGAGAGCGTGCTCAACGCGATCGAGACGATCAAGGTCGAACTGAAGGACCGGCTGGAATATCTGTACAGGGAGAACAAGCTGGTCGAGGCGCAGCGACTGGAGCAGCGCACCCGCTTCGACCTGGAGATGATGGCCGAGGTCGGCTACTGCCAGGGCATCGAGAACTACTCGCGCCACCTGACCCGCCGCGCGCCGGGCGAGCCGCCGCCGACCCTGTTCGACTACCTGCCGGCCGACGGCCTGCTGGTGGTGGACGAGTCGCACGTCACCGTGCCGCAGCTGGGCGCGATGTACAAGGGCGACCGCTCACGCAAGGAGACCCTGGTGGAGTTCGGTTTCCGCCTGCCCTCGGCGATGGACAACCGGCCGCTGCGTTTCGAGGAATGGGAGGAGCGCGTGCCGCGGGCGATCTACGTCTCAGCCACGCCGCGCGATTACGAACTGCACAAATCCGGCGATGCGGTGACCGAGCTGGTGGTGCGCCCGACCGGCCTGGTCGATCCGGAAGTCGAGGTGCGCCCGGTGCGCACCCAGGTCGACGACCTGCTCAGCGAGGTGCACAAGCGCGTGGCGATGGGCGACCGCGTACTGGTCACCACGCTGACCAAGCGCATGGCCGAGAACCTCACCGAGTACCTGTCCGAGCACGACGTGAAGGTGCGTTACCTGCACTCGGACATCGAGACGGTGGAGCGCAGCGAGATCATCCGCGACCTGCGCCTGGGCGAGTTCGATGTGCTGGTCGGCATCAACCTGCTGCGCGAGGGCCTGGACATGCCCGAGGTATCACTGGTGGCGATCCTCGACGCGGACAAGGAGGGCTTCCTGCGTTCCACCGGCTCGCTGATCCAGACCATCGGCCGCGCTGCCCGCAACGTGCGCGGCAAGGCGATCCTGTACGCCGACAACATCACCCGCTCGATGCAGGCGGCGATGGACGAGACCGCCCGCCGCCGCGAGAAGCAGATCGTCTTCAACGAGGTGCACGGCATCACCCCGAAAACCGTGGTGCGGCGCATCGCCGACATCATGGAGGGCGCGCGCAGCGAGGTCGGCAACCGGCGTGGCGGCAAGACGCGCACCCGCGACCGCGCGGTGGCCGAGCAGGGCGCCGATTACGCCGGTCTCGGCGCGGCGCAGGCGGCTGCCCTGCTGAAGAAGCTGGAGGCGCAGATGTACAAGCACGCCCAGAACCTGGAGTTCGAGGACGCCGCCCGGCTGCGCGACCAGATCCACCAGTTGTGCGAGCAGGCCCTGCGCTGAGCCGGGCGGCGGGATATTGTCGGGCGCCGCCGGCTCCCGTATACTGCGCGGCTCGCACGGCCTGGCCGTGGCGACGGGCGGTTAGCTCAGCGGTAGAGCACTACCTTGACATGGTAGGGGTCACAAGTTCGATCCTTGTACCGCCCACCAATTCCATGATCCACCGATCGAGTGGAACCGAGAGGGGAATCCGGGCAGGGTTCCCCTTTTTCGTGGGGCGACGGCGCGCTCGTCGCTGGCTGCGCGGCCATCTGATTCGTTCGCCGAACACGTTCGCGTCCGCTGCGCGTGCCCTCGCCAGCCGCGCGATTCGATGCCCTCTCGCCGCTCCCTCGCGGATCGGCGGAATTCCGTCGATTCAGCTTGCAGCAATCTCTTCACGGATGTAGATTGCCCGGACGGTCGATCGTACTCCGGCTGCCAGCGATCTTCGGGTCCGGGCGCGCCGTGAGGCGACGAGGAGATCGGGCACGCAGCTACGCCAAGTCCAACGCCGAGGTGGGGTGGTCATCGGTTTCGACGTGCGACGGCGGGATGTGGTGCTTCAGTAAAGTCGGATGGTGTGCCGAGACGTTGCATGCGTCGCGGCGCATGTCATGCCGCCACTGCCGAACCGCCGGGGGGAACGAAGGGGACGTATGGACTTGCGTGCACAGTCGCCATCGGAATCGTGCCTTGCTCCCGTACGTCGACGCGGTTCGCGCGGGCGCGTTGCCGTGTCGCCCGATCTTTCTGCCGATCGCCAATGCCGCGCGCACGATGTCTCGGTCACGACCGTGCAAGGTCGCCGCCGCGTCTGCGCACCTGCCTTCAATGACTTTTCGTTCCGTTGCCGCCGGGCTGGTCCCGGCCGCGCCGGGGCGGATGAATGCTGCATCTCGAAAACCCAAGCATGCCCACCGGGAGAGTCGCATGGCCAAGCAAAGTAGTCAGAAATTCATCGCGCGCAATCGTGCGCCCCGCGTGCAGATCGAGTACGACGTCGAGGTCTACGGCGCACAGAAGAAGGTGCAGGTACCGTTCGTGATGGGCGTGATGTCGGACCTGTCCGGTGCCAATGCGGGCGAGCTGCCGCCTATCGAGGATCGCAAGGCGCTGGAGATCGACGTCGACAATTTCGACAGCCGCCTGAATTCGATGAAGCCGCGGGTGACCTTCGCGGTGCCGAACACGCTCACCGGCGAAGGCAGCCTGGCGGTGGACATCACCTTCGAGAGCATGGACGACTTCTCGCCGGCGGCGGTCGCCCGCAAGGTGGGCGCCGTGGCGAAACTGCTCGAGGCGCGCACGCAGCTTGCCAACCTGGATACCTACATGGACGGCAAGGCAGGCGCTGAAAACCTGATTGCCCAGGCACTCAAGGACCCGGCGCTGCTGCAGTCGCTGGTTTCGGCGCCCAAGCCCGCCGACGACACCAACAAAGACGGGGAGTAAGCACGCATGGCCACCGAAAAGCTAGCCGAACAGGAAGGCGCCGTACAGACTCTCGACGCCGGCGACTTCGCTGCGTTGCTGAGCAAGGAGTTCAAACCCAAGAGCGACCGCGCCAAGGAAGAGGTCGAATCGGCCGTGCGCACCCTGGCCGAGCAGGTGCTGAACAAGGCCGACATCGTTTCCGACGACGTCGCCCAGACCATCAACGCCTACATCGCCGAGATCGACCGCAAGCTCAGCGAGCAGATCAACCTGATCATGCACCACCCCGATTTCCAGAAGCTGGAAAGCGCGTGGCGCGGCCTGCATCACCTGGTCAACAACACGGAGACGGATCAGCTGCTGAAGATCCGCGTGATGAACATCTCCAAGAAGGAGCTGGGCAAGACCCTGAAACGCTACAAGGGCACGGCCTGGGACCAGAGCCCGATCTTCAAGAAGCTGTATGAGGAAGAGTACGGCCAACTGGGCGGCGAGCCCTATGGCTGCCTGGTCGGCGACTACTACTTCGACCACAGCCCGCCCGACGTCGAGCTGCTTGCCGGCATCGCGCAGGTTGCGGCTGCCGCACACGCGCCGTTCATCTCGGCCGCGGCTTCCACCCTGATGGGCATGGACAGCTGGAACGAGCTTGCCAACCCGCGCGACCTGGCCAAGGTGTTCTCCACGCCGGACTATGCCGCGTGGCGCTCGCTGCGCGAGTCGGACGATGCCAAGTACATCGGCCTGACCATGCCGCGCACCCTGGCCCGCCTGCCGTATGGCGCCAACACCGATCCGGTGGAGGAGTTCAACTTCGAGGAGGACACTGCCGGCGCGGACTCGTCCAAGTACACCTGGCAGAACGCGGCTTACGCGATGGCGGTGAATATCAACCGCTCGTTCAAGGAATATGGCTGGTGCTCGCGCATCCGCGGCATCGAGTCCGGCGGCGCGGTGGAAGGCCTGCCCGCACACACCTTCCCGACCGACGACGGCGGCGTGGACATGAAGTGCCCGACCGAGATCGCGATCACCGATCGCCGCTCGGCCGAGCTGGACAAGATGGGCATGATGCCGCTGGTGCATCGCAAGAACTCGGACATGGCCGCGTTCATCAGTGCCCAGTCGCTGAGCAAGCCGGAGGAGTACGACGATCCGGACGCCACCGCCAACGCGGCACTGGGCGCGCGCTTGCCGTACATGTTCGCCTGCTGCCGCTTCGCGCATTACCTGAAGTGCATCGTGCGCGACAAGATCGGCTCCTTCAAGGATCGTACGGCGATGGAGCGCTGGCTGGCGTCCTGGATCAACCAGTACGTCGACGGCGACCCGGCCAACTCCAGCGAAGAGACCAAGGCCCGCAAACCCTTGTCGGCCGCGGAGGTGGTGGTGGAAGAGGTGGAAGGAGCACCTGGGTATTACACGTCGAAGTTTTTCCTCAAGCCGCATTATCAGTTGGAGGGCCTGACCGTTTCCCTGAGGCTGGTGTCCCGTCTTCCTTCGGCGGCCAAGAGCTGACCCGGAAGTTTCTCGCAGGTTCGTTCCACGGTTTCAACTGGCAGTACCAGTCAATCGCCGAGCAGCTTCCTCCGAGCGAGAACTGTCCGGTTCACCTGATTTCTACAGACAAGGAGAATTCTCATGGCACTAGACATGCACCTGAAGCTGGAGGGCGGCGACGTCACCTTCACCGGCGAATCCAAGCACACCAAGCACAAGGACCAGATCCAGCTGCTGGCCTGGTCCTGGGGGATGTCGCAGAGCGGTTCCTTCGGCCATGGCACCGGCGGCGGCGCGGGCAAGGCCAACGTGCAGGACATCAGCTTCACCAAGTACCTCGACAAGAGCACCACGTCCTTCATCAAGGCGCTGGTCACCGGCGCGCACATCGGCACCGCGACCTTGTTCGTGTCCAAGGCCGGCGGCAAGCAGGAGGACTACTTCACCATCAAGCTGACCAGCGCGATGGTGACCAGCTATTCCACCGGCGGCTCGGGCGGTGAGGACATGCTGACGGAGAACATCTCGATCAGCTTCGCCAAGTTCGACGTCGAGTACTTCGCCCAGAACGACAAGGGCGTGGTGGCTTCGGCCGGCACGGTCGGGTACAGCGTCGAGGAAGTCGCGGCGAGCTGAGCTGGCGCCTGACCAGGCTTCGCCGGCACCTGCTGTCCGGCGGTCCAGGTGCAGGGGACGAATGCAACGGCTTGTCGCACCCCGGACTTCCGGGTGCGACCAGCGGCGTTTGTCCGCCTGCACCCGGGATCGTCCGGTCGGGGTGACGGCGACCTTCCCGCGCCCGCGGCCCCGCTGCCGACGGGGCGCCGGCATCGAGAGACGACATGACACCCGAAAGCAAGCTCAAAGAAGGCCGGCCGGACGAAGCGTTGCAACTGCTCACGGCGGAAGTACGCAACAACCCGGCAGATGCCAAGCGCCGGGTTTTTTTATTCCAGTTGCTGGCGCTGCTCGGACAATGGGAGCGGGCACAGAACCAGCTCAGCGTCTGCGGCGAACTCGACCCGCTCAACGCCATGATGGTCGGTGCCTATTCGGAGGCGCTGAAGGGCGAACTGGTGCGCGCCGACGTCTTCGCCGGCAAACGCATGCCGGTGATCATCGGCGAGCCGGAACCCTGGCTGGCGTGGCTGCTGCAATCGCTCAAGCTCGGCGCCGAAGGCAGGCACGAGCAGGCCGCGACGCTGCGCGAGCAGGCACTGGAACAGGCTCCCGCGGTGGCGGGCAACATCGACGGCGCCGCGTTCGAGTGGATCGCCGATGCCGACCCCCGCATCGGGCCGTGCCTGGAGATCATCGTCAACGGCGGCTACTCCTGGGTACCGTTCTCGCGCCTGCGCGAGCTGAAATTCGAGGCCCCGAGTGATCTGCGCGACAAGATCTGGGTGCCCACCCAGGTGACATGGAGCAATGGCGGCCAGGCCATCGGCTTCATTCCGGGGCGTTACGCCGGCAGCGAACGGTCCGAGGACCAGGACATCGTGCTCGGGCGCAAGACCGACTGGGTGGAGCAGGGCAGCGACCAGATCGGTCTGGGACAGCGCATGCTGGCCACCGACGTGGCCGACTATCCGCTGCTCGACGCGCGACTGATCACCTTCGACGTCGCCTGAGCCGGAGTGCCGACTTTCCATGGCTGAGCTCACCACCCAGGAACGACTTCAGCCTTCGCTGCTCGATCGCCTGACCGACGACGAGCCGGGCAAGCTGGAGGAAAGCCGCGAGAAGCGCGTGATCTCGGTGTCCCGACTGCGCGAATGCGTCACCCGCGATATCTCCTGGCTGCTGAATTGCGTGAGCCTGGAGGCGAATGTCGAGCTCGAGGAATATCCCGAGGTTTCCCGCTCGGTGCTCAACTTCGGCATCCCCGACCTTACCGGTGCGGCGCTGTCGGGAATCAACGCCGAAGCGCTGCAGCGCCGTGTACGCGATGCCATCGTGGCCTACGAGCCGCGGCTGACCGCCAACACCCTGCGCGTCAACGTCAACGCGTTGACCAAGCGCATGGATCGCCAGGCGCTGATTTTCAACATCGAATCGGAAATGTGGGCGCAACCGATTCCGTTGAACCTGTACCTGAAGACCGAAGTCGACCTGGAGACCGGCAACTTCAAGGTGTCGGAGGGCTTCGGCTGATCGCCCATGGACCCGAGACTGCTGCGCTACTACAACCGGGAACTGCAACACGTACGCGAAATGGGCGGCGAGTTTGCCCGCGAGTATCCGAAGATCGCCGGCCGCCTCGGCTTGGAAGGCTTCGAGTGCGCCGACCCCTACGTGGAACGCCTGCTGGAAGGCTTTGCCTTCATGGCCGCGCGCGTGCAGCTCAAACTCGACGCGCAGTATCCGGTGTTCACCCAGCACCTGCTGGAGATGATCTATCCGCATTACCTGGCGCCGGTGCCCTCGATGGCCGTGGTGCAGATGCACCCGGACCTCAAGGAAAGCGGCCTGCTGGCCGGCCACAAGGTGGCCCGGCACACGGCATTGCGCAGCATGATCGGCAAGGACGACCGCACCGCCTGCGAATACCGCACCGCCCACGAGGTTACCCTGTGGCCGCTGGAGCTGGCCGAGGCGAAGTATTTCGAGACCCCCGCCGCGATCGCCGCCGCCGGGGTGGTGCTGCCGGCCGGCAAGACCGTACGCGCCGGCCTGCGCCTGAAGTTCCGCGTCACCGCCGGTGCCCAGGCCAACATGCTGGCGCTGGACCGGCTGCCGATATTCCTTGCCGGCGCCGATGAACTGCCCAAGCGCTTGTACGAGCAATTGCTCGGCAATGCGGTCGGCTACCAGGTCCGCGCGCAGGGCGCGTCGGGGGCGATCAACGAGAACCACGACGCCAGCCACATCGAGCGTCGCGGCTACGACGACGACGAGGCGCTGATCCCGTACTCCGGGCGCTCGTTCAGCGGCTACCGGCTGCTGCAGGAGTATTTCGCCTGCCCCGAGCGCTTCCTGTTCGCCGAGTTCACCGGCCTGCGGTCGCTGCTGGCGCGGGCCAAGGGCAACGAGTTCGAGATCGTGGTGTTGTTCGACCGCAGCGTGGCCAGCCTGCACAACGCCGTCGACGTCAGCAACTTCCGGCTGTTCTGCACGCCGGCGATCAACCTGTTCCCGAGGCGTGCCGATCGCATCCACCTGACGCAGGGCACCAGCGAATACCACATCCTCGCCGATCGCACCCGGCCGATGGATTTCGAAATCCACAGCATCGGCAACGTCGAGGGGTTCGGCGACCGGCAGGAGCCGGAGCAGCGCTTCCTGCCGTTCTACGGCTGCGACGAGCGCACCTGGCACGCGCGGCACTCGGCCTACTACACGATCCGCCGCGAGCCGCGGCTGTTGTCCTCCCGGCAGAAGCGCCAGGGTGCGCGCTCCAGCTACATCGGCAACGAGATGTTCATCTCGCTGGTCGACTCCAGCGAGGCGCCGTACTCCACCGAGCTGCGCCAGATCGGCATGCAGCTGATGTGCACCAACCGCGACCTGCCGCTGCAGATGCCGGTCGGCAAGTCGCACACCGACTTCACCCTGGAGACGGGCGCGCCGGTGGAATCGATCCGCTGCGTCGCCGGTCCGACCAAGCCACGTGCCTCGGTCGCCACCGGCGAGACCGCGTGGCGCCTGCTCAGCCACCTGCAGCTCAACTACGTGTCGCTGCTGGAAAACAACGCGGGCGAAGGCGCCGCGGCACTGCGCGAGATGCTGACCCTGTACTGCGACGAGTTCGACTCCAGCGCACTGCGCCAGATCGAGGGGCTCAAGGCGGTGAGTTCGCAATCCATCGTGCGACGCATCCCGTTGCCCGGGCCGATCACCTTCGGCCGCGGCCTGGAGATCACCCTGACCTGTGACGACGGCGCCTTCGAGGGCACCGGAGCGTTCCTGCTGGGCGCGGTGATGCAGCAGTTCTTTACCCGTTACGTATCGATCAACTCCTTCACTGAAACCGTTCTGCGCACGCTGGAACGCAACGAGGTCGCCCGATGGCCCGCCCGGCTGGGAACACGGCAGACGCTGTAGCGCTGGAGAACGCGCTGCGCGACCATCCCGAGTCCTTCGAGTTCTTCGAAGCGCTCCGGCGGTTGGAGTGCGCATTCCCGGAGCGTCCGCGGCTGGGCCAGTCGACCAAGGTCAGCGACGATTTCGTGCGCCTGGGCCAGACCCCTTCGCTGGCCTTTGCGCCACGCACCGTGGACAGCTACCAGCCCGGTGGCGGCGGCCGCCCGGCGCGCATGCTTGGCCTGTTCTTCGGCCTGTTCGGCCCGAACGGGCCGTTGCCGCTGCACCTGACCGAATACGCGATGGACCGCGAGATCAACGCGCGGGATTCCACCTTCCGCGCGTTCGCCGACATCTTCCACCATCGCATGATAAGCCTGTTCTACCGCAGCTGGGCCGACGCCCAGCCCACGGTGCAGCTGGATCGCCCCGAGGAGGATCGTTTCCAGCTGTACATGGGCGCGCTGGTCGGCCTGGCCACGCCGGATCTGGGCGATCGCGACGCCTTGCCGGACCAGTTCAAGCGGTTCTTCGCCGCACGCCTGCTGCAGCAGGCGCGCAATGCCGAAGGCCTGCAGGGCATGCTGGAGCGCTTCTTCCGCGTGCCGGTGGGCGTCGTCGAGTTCATCGCCGAATGGATGCGCCTGCCGTCCGCCTCGCAGCTGCGCTTGGGCGCCTCGCGCGAGGTTGCAGCACTGGGCCTGACCACGGTCACCGGCGAATACGTGCGCGGCAGCCAGCAGCGTTTCCGCCTGCGCCTGGGGCCGCTCACCCGCGCCCAGTTCAACAACTTCCTGCCCGGCGGCGAAGCGCTGCGGCAACTGGTGGCCGCGGTGAAAACCTACGTCGGCGAGGAAAAAGCCTGGGATGTGCAGTTGGTACTGAAGAAGGCCGATGTCCCGGTGACGCGCCTGGGGCGCGAAGGACGGATGGGCCTGACGACGTGGATGGGCTCGCCCCGGCACGACGACGACGTCGACGAGGTCGTGCTGCAACCGGTGGGATAGCCGCTGGCGGCCGGGTCGACGTGGCAACAGACATGATGGGATTGGCAATCAACTCAGAGGATCAATGACATGGCCGAGATCAGTCGCGGCGCGCTGTTCGGGAAACTCAACAAGCTCGCTTTCCGGTGCATCGAAAGCGCGACGGTGTTCTGCAAGCTGCGCGGCAATCCGTACGTGGAACTGGTGCACTGGATCCACCAGATCCTGCAATTGCAGGATTCGGACCTGCACCGCATCGTCAAGCAGTTCAACCTCAACCCGTCGAACCTGGCGCGCGACATCACCGATGCGCTGGACCGGCTGCCGCGTGGCTCCTCGTCCATCTCCGATCTGTCCAGCAACGTCGAGGAAGCGGTCGAGCGCGGCTGGGTGTTCGCCACGCTGATGTTCGGCGAGGCGCAGGTGCGCACCGGTTACCTGATCGTCGGCTGCCTGCGGACGCGCAACCTGCGCAATGCGCTGGTCAACATCTCGGCCGAGTTCGACAAGATCAAGCCCGAAGCATTGGTGGAGAAGTTCGCCGAGGTGGTCGGCGGCTCGCCCGAGGACGGGCAGCATGCGAACGACGGTTTCCGCATGGGCGGTGGCAGCGCGCCGGGCGAGGCAAGCGGCGCGATGTCGCCGGCACAGATGGGCAAGCAGGAAGCGCTGGCGCAGTTCACCATCGACCTCACCGCGCAGGCGCGCGACGGCAAGATGGACCCGATCGTCGGTCGCGACGACGAGATCCGCCAGCTGGTCGACATCCTCATGCGCCGTCGCCAGAACAACCCGATGCTGGTCGGCGAAGCCGGCGTGGGCAAGACCGCGGTGATCGAGGGCTTTGCCATGCGCATCGCCATCGGCGACGTGCCGCCGCCGCTGAAGGACGTGCAACTGCGCGTGCTCGACGTGGGTCTGCTGCAGGCCGGCGCCAGCATGAAGGGCGAGTTCGAGAACCGCCTGAAGCAGGTGATCGAGGAGGTGCAGTCGTCCACCAAGCCGATCATCCTGTTCATCGACGAGGCGCACACCCTGGTCGGCGCCGGCGGCGCGGCCGGCACCGGCGACGCGGCGAACCTGCTCAAGCCCGCACTGGCGCGCGGCAACCTGCGCACGATCGGCGCCACCACCTGGGCGGAGTACAAGAAGCACATCGAGAAAGACCCCGCGCTGACCCGCCGCTTCCAGACCGTGCAGATCGACGAGCCCAGCGAGGAGAAGGCGATCCTGATGATGCGCGGCGTCGCCAGCGTGATGGAGAAGCACCACAAGGTGCAGATCCTCGACGAGGCGCTGGAGGCGGCAGTGAAGTTGTCGCACCGCTACATTCCCGCGCGCCAGTTGCCGGACAAGTCGGTCAGCCTGCTCGATACCGCCTGCGCCCGCGTGGCGATCAGCCAGCACGCCGTGCCGGCCGAGGTGGACGACACCCGCAAGCGCATCCAGGCGCTGGAGACCGAGCTGGGCATCATCGCGCGCGAAAAGAACGTCGGCGTGAACGTCACTGCCCGCGAAGACGCCGCCAACGAGAAGCTGGCCACGCAGAAGGCACGACTGGAAACGCTGGAGGCGAACTGGATCAAGGAGAAGGATCTGGTCGAGAAGATCCTCGACATCCGCTCGAAGTTGCGCGGTTCTTCGGCGCCGGTAGAAGGCACCGGCAGTGCGCTGGAAGAGTCGGCCAACCAGGTTGCCGAAGCAAAGGAGGCATCGGCGGGAGAGGCCGCCCTTGCGGGCGACGATCGCGCTGCTGCATTGAAGGAACTGCAGGAGTTGCAGGGCCAACTGGCCGAGCTGCAGGGCGAGCATCCGCTGATCCTGGCCTCGGTCGACCAGCAGGCGGTGGGTTCGGTGGTCTCGGACTGGACCGGCATCCCGGTCGGTCGCATGGTCAAGAGCGAAGTCGAGACCGTGATGAACCTGGCCAAGCTGATGGGCCAGCGCGTCATCGGCCAGGACCACGCGATGGAGATGATCGCCAAGCGCATCCAGACCTCGCGTGCCGGCCTGGTCGACCCGAACAAGCCGATCGGCGTGTTCATGCTCGCCGGCACCTCCGGCGTGGGCAAGACCGAAACCGCGCTCGCGCTGGCCGAGGCGCTGTACGGCGGCGAGCAGAACATCATCACCATCAACATGAGCGAGTTCCAGGAGGCGCACACCGTCTCCACGCTCAAGGGCGCGCCTCCGGGCTATGTCGGTTATGGCGAGGGTGGCGTGCTTACCGAAGCGGTGCGTCGAAAGCCGTATTCGGTAGTGTTGCTGGACGAGGTGGAAAAGGCCCATCCGGACGTCCATGAAATCTTCTTCCAAGTGTTCGACAAGGGCGTGATGGAAGACGGCGAGGGCCGCCAGATCGACTTCAAGAACACCCTGATCCTGCTCACCACCAACGCCGGCACCGACATGATCGCCGGCTTGTGCAAGGACCCGGAGCTGATGCCCGATCACGAGGGCATGGCCAAGGCACTGCGCGAGCCGCTGCTGAAGATCTTCCCGCCAGCGCTGCTGGGCCGCCTGGTGACGATCCCGTACTACCCGCTGAGCCCGGAGATGCTGGGCAAGATCGTCAAGCTGCAGATCAACCGCATCAAGAAGCGCGTCGAGGCCCGCTACAAGATCCCGTTCGAGTACAGCGAGGACGTGGTGAAGCTGGTGGTCGAGCGCTGCACCGAGACCGAGTCGGGCGGCCGCATGATCGATGCGATCTTGACCAACTCCATGTTGCCGGATATCTCGCGGGCGTTTCTCACCAGGATGATTGCGGGCGAGGAAGTGGCGAAAGTGCAGGTCGGTGTGACGGATGGGGAGTTCTCTTACGGGTTTGGGTAAAAGTGCCCGACTGGCCAGAACTCATCTCGCTCGCACTGATCGAACATCTGCATGGGACCGACCTGCGCCCCACCTCTCGACTTGCGGAAGGCAGCCAATGTTTAGAGGGATTCAGCCATCATGAATTACTACACGATTCTCAATTTCGAAGACAGCAGTCCGCAAGTGACGACTGGCAAGGTGAAAGGGGGGCGAGATCCTTCCAAGTTTGGTGCAGGTGCGGCTGCCGCGGGCACGGCGCAGGTCTATGCCAAGCGAGAGGTTACAAAAGGGCGAGCAAGGATGGTCTTCTATCCATGCCAGGAACTCATTGCAAGGGACGCGGCTGGCACCTTATCCAAGGATGACGTCAAGGACATCCGCAAGCATATCGAGAAGTCGCGGACGGTCGTTTTCGTGTTGCACGGCAAGCCGGATGACACCGATGAAGGGTTTTCCACAAGCGGGGGTTCTGTCTGTACGTTCAAGCAACTCGGGCGCCTGGCCAAGCTTCTCATGCCAATACGAGACGAGAAATACAGAATCAGCCTCGTGATGTGCTACGGCGCGCGTTGTAGGAACGTCCGTCTGAATCATGAAGGCATGATTCCCTCCGGCGAGTTGGCCAGCAGCTTTGCTTACAAGTTCTTCCGCGAATTGTGTGGCGCAAGAAACATTCGGATGGTGGCTTGGACCGGGGCGGTTTCCAACGATGGCGACCTCAAGCACACATGCGAAAACGAGGATCAAGTGCTGTACGTCGACAAGAAGCAGGAGGTGGCAGCGTTGCAGAACAGCCCGCAAAAGCAGCAGATTGAGATTGAAAAGGCGGCGCTGCTCCAGAGACTGAAAATGAGCAACGCGGACTTTGGAAACAACGTAATGATGAAGTTTGCAAACAATCCTAATGCCGCTCCCACCAACGAGGTGGAGCGTTTTGCGCTTCGTTATATTCCATATTCACCGGTACGCGCGCAATGGATGATGAATCTGTTTCCCGACAGAAATCAGACCTCCAATTATGGAAAGCTCATTTACGACTTCAGCGGGTCTCAACTGGTCATCACGAATCGGTATGGGGCTACGGGTGGCGTGGCGGTGAATACGGAGCTCTATCGTGGAGGGTTGATCTAGTTTGGTTCTGTGGTCAGTAACGGGATCAGGTTCGGCTTGTTGAATAAGCAATCGCGGGGCCGGGTTCACGCTTTTTTTTTGATGCCGGTGGCATCTCCGCCTGTTCGATGGGCACGGAGAAGCACGGGGCGCCACGAGTCATGAGACATTACTTGAGGGGACAGCGATCATGCCTTCCACACCTTTGAGCCGCGCCGAATTCATCGCCATGGGCGAGCTCGCCAAGGCGCGCCGCCAGCTCGTCGTCAACATGTTCGGGGGCACCAAGCTCAAGTTCGGCAGCGCCAGCGTGCTGTCGTCGGGCAAGTCGCTGCTGTCGTCCGGCAAGAAGCTGAAGTCGGGCGTCGACAAGCTGGCCAGGGGCGGCAGCACGGCAAGCAAGGTCGCCAGCGTGCCGGGCATGAAGGAGGCGTTCGAGAACTTCATGGTGGAATGCGCCGACGTGGAGAACATCCACGACGTGATCGAGGCGATCGGCGGCGAGGTGCTGCACGAACTGGTGTCGGAGGTGACGCCCTACCTCGGCGTGGTCACCAGCACGGTGAAGCTGGCCAAGGCGGGCAAGGCGGTGGCGCAGGACGGCTACAACCTCTACAAGAGCGACGAATACAAGAATGGCTTCCGCATGGGTGATCCGAGTGCGGCGGCCGAAGCGATCCAGGCGATCATCAAGCGCGACCTGGCCCAGCACTCGGTGAAACTGGGCCAGCAGACGGTGGCGACGGGAGCGAAGATCGGCGGTCTGTTCGCCGACTTCGGCACGGCCACTACCGCGGCGATCGGCGTGGCCAACACGCTGGCCAGCCTGGGCCTCCAGCTGTTCTCGCTGGGCCTGGACATCAAGGACATGCGTGCCGGCAACAAGCGGTTGGCGGCGCCCAACACGCTGGATCTCACGGTGTTCGGCGAGTGCCCGATCCTCGGCTGCTACCTGCTCACCTGCGCCGACACCTCGGCGGTCGCCAACATGTTCGTCGCCGACATCGGCCTGCCGGGCTGGATGGACAAGGTCGAGCTGATGAAGAAGAAGCAGATGGACCCGCTGCTGAAGATCGCCAACAAGAACATCATGGGTTCCCGCCTGCAGCTGGAGGGGCTGAGCAGCAACAAGGGGACGCATGCGAAGAAGGGTTTCTTCGCAGGCATCAAGAGCAAGGCGATGAAGCAGATCGGGTTGAGCTGACTGCCGGCGCGGGCACGGCGGTTGCGAGGGGCGCGCGCGGTACCCGTTTGTATCACGCCGGACGATAGCGCCGGCGTGTGTGGCGCCGCGTCCGTGGTGCATTGCTCATCGGTCGGGGCAGCCATTTCGCCCATGGGGAATGCTGCGTTCCCTGACGTTCCGTATTGCGATTGATTCTTGTTTACTGTCTAATGATGCGACCGGATCATTTGCCCGGCACCGCGCCGGTTCCGTCTTTCGCGCCCACGCAAGTTGCCGCGGGAAGGGCTGGCGCGCGGAACACGGATCGCCATGAATCAACCCACCTCTTCTGTCGGTAACGCACAACTGCAGCGCGGTACCTTCTGCACGCGCCAGTTGTACCCGTGGCACTGGATCAATTCGGCGCTGGATCTGTTCGGCCTGCTGCGCTTTCGGCGTCATGCCGCGCCACGCCGGCCGGTCGCCGTGACGGACATGGCGGCCTCAGAGTCGCCCGCCACGCGCGATGCGGGCGACATCCGCAGCATCGAGGCTCGGCCCGCTGACGCGATGTTGCGCGTGGTGTACGCCAGCCAGACCGGTTTCGCCGAGCAACTGGCGCGGCAGACCGCGCAGAGCCTGCAACTGGCCGGTCTGCCCACTCGCATGATCGGCATCGGCGATCTGGCGCTGGACGACCTGCGCCAGGCCGGCCGCGTGCTGTTCGTGGTCAGCACCACCGGCGATGGCGAGCCACCGGACATGGCACAGAGGTTCAGCCGAAAGCTGATGCAACAGCCGGCGTCACTGGCCGGCCTGCATTACGGCCTGCTGGCCCTGGGCGACAGCGACTACGAGGACTTCTGCGGCTTCGGCCGCCAGCTCCAGCGCTGGCTGCAGGCCAGCGGCGCGCAGGCGCTGTTCGATCCGGTGGAGGTGGACAGCGAGGACGACGCCAGCCTGCGCCACTGGCAGCATCACCTGGCCATGCTCGGCGGCGCGCCTGATCTGCCGGACTGGCAGGCGCCGAAATACCAGCGCTGGCAACTGGTCGAGCGCCGCCTGCTCAATCCGGGCAGCGTGGGTGAACCCTGCTTCCATCTGGCGATGAAGCCGCTGGAAGGTCGTGCCGATTGGCAGGCCGGCGACCTGGCCGAGATCGGTCCTTGCCATGCCGCCGAAGCGGTGGCGGCATGGCTGGCGGCGCGGGGGCTGGATGGCCGCGTCGTGGTGCCGTTCGGGCACCGGGAGCGGCTGCCATTGGCGACCTTGCTGGCGCGCTGTCGCCTGCCCGAGCCGGGCGAGGTCGACGGCCTGGACGAGGAAGGCGTCGCCGCGATATTGCAACAGCTGCCGCATCGCGCGTACTCGATCGCCTCGCTGCCGCGGGACGGCACGCTGCAGTTGATCGTGCGCCGGATGCGTGCGCGTGGCGGCTATCCCGGGTTGGGCTCGGGCTGGCTTACCGAGCACGCGCCGATCGGCGCGGAGATCGCGCTGCGCGTGCGCAGCAACGTCAACTTCCATGCGCCTCGCGATGCGCGCCCGTTGGTGCTGATCGGCAATGGCACGGGCCTGGCCGCCTTGCGCGCCCTGCTCAAGCAGCGCATCGCCGTCGGCCGGACGCGCAACTGGCTGCTGTTCGGCGAGCGTCATCGTGCGCACGACTTCCTCCACCGGGAAGACATCGAGCGCTGGATCGGCGAAGGCGCCATCGAGCGCGCCGATTTTGCCTGGTCGCGCGACCAGGGCGAGCGCATCCATGTGCAGCAGCGTCTGCGCGAAGCCGGCGACGAGCTGCGGCGCTGGGTCGACGAGGGGGCGGCGATCTACGTCTGCGGCAGCCTCGACGGGCTGGCCCCCGGCGTCGATGCGGCGTTGTGCGACGTGCTGGGGGCGGGACAGGTCGCGCAGTTGCGTGAGCAGGGGCGTTATCGCCGCGACGTCTACTGACGTCCGCTCAGGCGTAGGCGCGGTGGCGTTCGCGATGCGGCGGGTAGTAGGCGAACACGTGGCTGTTGCTGCCGTAGAAGTCGATGTTCTCGATGTGTTCGCCGCCGAGCCGCTCGGCCAGCCGGTCGGAGGCCTCGTTGCCGATGCGCACCAGGCTGATCACGCGCGGCGCGCGCAACTGGGTCCAGGCGAAATCCAGCGTCGCATTGCCCGCCTCGGTGGCATAGCCCTGGTGGCGATGCGTCGGCTTGAGCATCCAGCCAAGCTCCAGGTCCGGCCAGCCGTCCGGATACATCAGGCCGGCGCGGCCGACGAACTCGCCGGTCTCCTTCAGCTCCAGCGCCCACATGCCGAAACCCCGCAACTGCCAGTGGCCCAACAGCATCGCCAGCGAGCGCCAGGCGTTGGTGCGGTCCAGCGGTTGGCCGTCGCCCACCCAGCGGGTGCTGTCCGGATCGGCCAGCATCGCGGCGTAGTCGTTGAAGTGTCGTTCGCTCAACGCGGTCAGGCGCAATCGCGGCGTCTCAAGGGTAGGAATCTCAACCATCACCATCAACCATCACGACCCGGATCGAGCGGGAGCCAGCAGTTCGGCCAGGGCGCGGGTACTGCTGACGAGGCTCTCTTGCCAGGACAACCCCGTTATTGTCTCACCCGTGGCCGCATCGACAAAGTCCTCGGCCTGGCCGGGAGGCAGCAGGTGGCGGTAATCCACGGTGATTTCGCTGCCGGCGGGCAGGTCCGCCAGGGCGAACACGAAACCCAGGTGCCACAGTCCGTTCGGCGTGAAGCTGTGGTTGATGAAGCACTCGTCGGGCCATTCCGGCGACAGCGTGTAGCGGTCCTCGAACCAGCGTGCGCTGGCGTGCCACAAGCTGCGCAGCGCGTCGGAGGCCTCGATGTCGGCCTGCCGGTAGGTCTGTTCGATGCCGTCAGGTGCTGTAAGGATGCGGCCCGCGGCCACCGCCTCGTCGAGGAACAGACCCTTGCCGGCACCGGCGATGGCGGAGGCGGCAATGTGGTAACGCGGGAGGATCATGTCGGCGCGGCGGCGGATGCGGCGCGCGAGTGTAGCGCAAGCGGTGCAGGGCGCGCACCGCTTGCGCCCGTCGCCGCCGGGATTACTCGCTGGCGGCCGCCTTGCCGCGTCGCGGCTTGGGTACGGCGGCGGTGTCGCTGCCGGCGGCGCCGTCGTCGGCGAACAGGATCGCGCTGCGGTTGCGCTCGATCGTGGCCTTGCCGATGCCCTTGACATGTTTCAGGTCGTCGGCCTTCTTGAACGGGCCGTGCGCCTCGCGCCAGGCCACGATGGCCTCGGCGCGGGTCGCGCCGATCCCGTCGAGCGATTTGGCGATGACCTTGGCATCGGCCTTGTTGATGTTGACCGGCGTGGCGGCGAACAGCAGCCCCGGGGCGGCGAGGCCCAGCGCGAGGGTGATGGCGGCGAGCTTGTGGAACATGGTCTTTCCTCCGTGAAATGGCGGGTTGGCGGGTGGATCGCGGCGGTCGACGCCGCGCCCTCACCATGCGCGCCACCGCATGGCCGCGCAGCCGGACCCCGGGTTGCCCCGACGTGCGGCTTGCGCCCCCGCTCGTGTGGGCGACGGCCGCCCGCGACGTCGGTGCCGCTGCGGGTGCGCTGCTACAATGAGCGATTGTTCGCCACGTTGGAGTTGCCCATGGATACCAGCCGCCTGTCCCGTTTCGTCAGCGATTTGTGGGATGCGGAGATCGTGCCGCAACTGGTCGAATACATCCGCATTCCCAACAAGTCGCCGATGTTCGACAAGGACTGGGTGGCGCACGGCTACATGGATGCGGCCGTGAAGCTGATGGAAACCTGGGCGCGCTCCAAGCTCAGCCAGTTGCCGGGTGCCTCGCTGGAAGTGGTGCGGCTGGAAGGGCGCACGCCGCTCATCTACATCGAAGTTCCCGGCCAGGGCGACGACACCGTCATGCTGTACGGCCACCTGGACAAGCAGCCGGAGATGACCGGCTGGGCTGATGGTCTCGGTCCGTGGACGCCGGTGCTCAAGGGCGACAAGCTGTACGGCCGTGGCGGCGCCGACGACGGCTATGCGATTTTCGGCTCGCTGGCCGCGCTGCTGGCGCTGCACGAGCAGGGCATTCCGCATGCGCGCTGCGTGGTGATGATCGAGGCCTGCGAGGAATCGGGCAGCTACGACCTGCCGTTTTACGTCGATCACCTCGCCGAGCGCATCGGCAGCCCGTCGCTGGTGGTGTGCCTGGATTCGGGCTGCGGCAACTACGACCAGCTGTGGCTGACCACGTCCCTGCGCGGCATGACCGGCGGCAACCTCACCGTGCAGGTGCTGGAAGAGGGCGTGCATTCGGGCGATGCGTCCGGCGTGGTGCCGTCGAGCTTCCGCATCCTGCGCGAGCTGCTGTCGCGGCTGGAGGACCCGGCCACCGGCACGATCAAGCCGAAGGAGCTGTACGTCGACATTCCGCAGCAACGCATCGACCAGGCCAAACTGTCGGCCGAGGTGCTGGGCGAGGACATCTACAGCAAGTTCCCGTGGGCCGAGGGCATGCAGCCGGTCACCAAGAACCTTGCCGAGCTGGTGCTCAACCGCACCTGGCGCCCGCAGCTGGCGGTGACCGGCATCGGCGGCATTCCGCCGCTGGAAAGCGCCGGCAACGTGCTGCGCCCGTTCACCGCGGTGAAGCTGAGCCTGCGCGTGCCGCCCACGCTCAACGGCGCCAAGGCCGGCGAGTTCGTCAAGCAGTTGCTGGAGAAGGACCCGCCGTACGGCGCCAAGGTCACGTTCACCCTGGAAAAGGACGGCTCGGGCTGGAACGCGCCCGCACTGTCGCCGTGGCTGGAGCAGGCGGTCAGCGATGCCTCGCAGCACTACTTCGGCGCGCCGGCCACCTACATGGGCGAAGGCGGCAGCATCCCGTTCATGGGCATGCTGGGCGAGAAATTCCCCAAGGCGCAGTTCCTGATCACCGGCGTGCTCGGTCCGCATTCCAACGCGCACGGCCCGAACGAGTTCCTGCACATCCCCACCGGCAAGAAGGTCAGCATGGTGGTGGCCGAGGTGGTGGCGAAGCACTTCGCGCAAGGCTGAAAGTGAGGAGTGCGAGGAGAGGAGTGAGAGAAGGCCGCATCGCGCTTTGCTCCTCTCTCACTTCTCACCCCTCAGGTTTTTCCGCGCGGAGTTCGCCTCATGCCCATCCCTTCCCACCTCGCCGCCAACTGGTCCGATATCCGGCGCCGGGTGGACGAGGCCTGCCGGGCCGCCGGCCGCGACCCGGCCGAGGTATCCATCCTGCCGGTCAGCAAGACCTTCGGTCCGGAGCTGATCCGCGAGGGCGTGGCGCTGGGCATGCGCCGCTTCGGCGAGAACAAGGTGCAGGAGATCCGCGAGAAGGCACCGCTGCTGGTCGACTGCGGCATCGCCTGGGTGATGATCGGCCACCTGCAGACCAACAAGGCAAAAGACGTGGCGCGGCTGGCCAGCGAAGTGCAGTCGCTGGATCGCCCGGAACTGGCCGAGGCGCTGGATCGCCGCCTGCAGCACGAGGGTCGGGCGATCGACGTGCTGGTGCAGGTGAAGACCTCCACCGAGCCCAGCAAATACGGACTGCCGCCTGAACAGCTGCCCGGCTTCCTCGACACCCTGCGCGGCTACGCCACCTTGCGCGTACGCGGCCTGATGACCCTGGCGATCCACTCCACCGATCCGGTCGAGGTGCGCGGCTGCTTTCGTCGGTTGCGCGAGCTGCGCGACCAAGCGGTTTTGCAAGGGCATGATTTGCCGAAACTTTCCATGGGCATGAGCGGTGATTTTCCGCTCGCCATCGCCGAGGGAGCGACCGAGGTGCGGATCGGCACCGCGATCTTCGGCCGGCGACCCTATCCGGACTCGCACTACTGGCCCGAGTCGTCAGATGGCAAGTAAATCCTTTTATTATCAGTAACTTGTGTAAAATGTGCGGTGCGTCCCGAAATACCGAAACGGCAGGGTTCACTTAACCTCAATCCAACATACGAGGGGCCCTGGCTTGGTATTTTCACGGCTCAGTCACGTCGTTGCCGCTTTGCGGTGATGGCCAACTCCGTGAATATCCGGGATTTTCCTGCATGCCAACCCAGCGATTGATCGTGCTTGCTGCGCTTGTGCCTGCGCTGCTGTTTTCCGGAACCCTTCGCGCCGCCAATCTCGACACTGCCTTCAGCGCATCGGCTTCCGTTAGCGTGGCCGCGCCGCTGCTGCAGCCGCTCCCCAGCTTCAGCCCGGCCGTTCGCCTGAGCCAGTCGGTACTGCCCGACAACGCCAGCGACCTGCTGCCCCAGGCGGCGGACACGCAGGCGGCTGCGGCCGAGCCGGCGATCACGACTGCCCGGACTCCGGAAGCCCGCGTCGCCACGCAGAACATCACCGACCTGCGCAAGGCATTGCTGGCCGCGGCGATGGGTCTGCGCGACATCCGCTACGTGCGCGGCGGCCGCAATCCGGCCACCGGTTTCGATTGCAGCGGCTTCGTGCGCTACGTGTTCTCGCACGCGATCGGCCTGCAGTTGCCGAGCACCTCCGCCAGCCAGTTCCTGGCCGGGGTCAAGATCAATCGCGCCGACATCAAGCCGGGCGACCTGGTGTTCTTCCGCACCCATGGCCGTCACCGCATCTCGCATGTGGGCATCTACATTTCCGGCGGACGTTTCATCCATTCGCCGAGCGCCGGCAAGTCGGTGGAAATCTCCAGCCTGGACGACGGTTACTGGGCCAAGCGTTTCGCCGGTGCCAAGCGGCCGGAGGCGATGGCGCTGGCTGCCAACAACAAGGGTTGAGTACCTGCACAGGTGCGTTCTGCAGCCGCCGCAAGGCGGCTTTTTTATGGCCGGCGCCATGGGCCGATCGGACCCCCGCGACATCGCCTGCATGGCGGCCGGGCGCGCGCGCCGTTACGCTTGGGGTCGAGCCCCTTTCCCCGGAACCGCCTGATGCCTCTTGATCTGCCGCCGGTCACGCGCAACCTGCTGATCGCCAACATCGTCGTCTACCTGCTGCAACAGTTCTTCGGCGAGGTCTTCCTGCAGTATTTCGCGCTGTGGCCGTGGGGGGCCGACCAGGTGTTCCAGACCACGCAGGGCCTGGCCTCGATCGGCTTTCGCCCGTGGCAGCTGGTGACCTACGCCTTCATGCACGGCGGCCTGACCCACATCGCGTTCAACATGTTCGCGCTGTTCATGTTCGGCGGCACCATCGAGCGCACCTTCGGCGCGCGCAATTTCATCATCTACTACTTTGTCTGTGCAGTCGTGGCGGCGGTGGCCCAGCTGATCGTGGTGCACTGGTTCACCCATGGCTTCTATCCCACGCTGGGCGCGTCTGGCGCGATTTTCGGCCTGTTGCTGGCCTTCGGCATGCTGTACCCGCACGAGAAGATGATGCTGATCTTCCTGCCGGTGCCGATCCCCGCATGGATCTTCGTGATCGGCTATGCGGCGGTGGAGCTGGTGCTGGGCGTGACCGGCACCCAGGCCGGCGTGGCCCATTTCGCCCATCTCGGCGGCATGGTCGGCGGCATCGTGCTGATCCAGTACTGGCGAGGCAAGCTGCCGATCAAGCCGAAGCGGCGGCTGATGCTGTAGATCCGGGAATCGGGGATCGCAAAGGCGGACGCGCCGGGCTGGCGGTGCCCGCCCGGCGTCGCAGGCGGGTCAGCGCAGGGCGAGGAAGTCGGCGCTGACGACGAAACGCACGGCGTCCAGTCGCAGCCGCGCTTGCGGCAGTGCACCGAGCAGGGCGTGGCGCTCGTCGGTGACGGCGGCGATTTCGGTGTCGCTGATCGATGGGTTCACTGTGCGCAGGGCGAGCAGCCGCGAGAGTTCGTTGTCCAGCGATTCGGTGGCGGCGGCCACGGCGTCGTCGATGTGCGCTTGCGCGCGCGTACTGGCCAGCGCTTCGGCGCGTTCCAGCATCGGCGGCACCAGCTTGCCGAGGAACTTGCGGTAGCGTGCCACCTCGATGTGGCGGTCGTTGGCCTTGCGCAGCGCCGTGTCGCTGGGCGTGAAGTCGGCGCGTTCGACCAGGCGGGTGTCCACGGTCACCACCAGCGGCGAGGGCGGCAGGAAACGCTCGGCGTCGAGCCGGCGATCGGCCACGCATTCGAGCACGTAAACCGCCTGCAGCAGTGCGGTCCGCGGAGCCAGCACGTCGTCGACCATGAAGGCGGCATTGCCCTGTTCGCCGGACAGCGCCAGATCCAGCGCACCGGCTACCAGCGGGAGGTCCAGCCGCAGCAGCGGCAGCTCCTCGCGCGACAGCGCCACTTCGCGCGAGAACGTGACCGACTGCGGGCCTTCGGCGAAGCCGGGCAGGGCGTCGGTGGACAGGTATTGCGGGTCGAGCAGCAGCACTTGCGCGCCGAGCTCCTCGGCGTGGATGCCGAATGCCTCCAGCAGGCGCTGCACGAAGGCGTCGCGGCCCGGATCATGATCGTCGCGGCGGAAGGCCTGCTGCAATTCGTCGGCGTGCGGGTCGCGGCTGGAAGCGAGTTCCAGCAGGTGGTCGCGGCCGCCGCGGATGAGTGCCGCCATCTGCTCGTGGCTGGCGCGGGTTTCGGCGAGCAGGGCGTCGAGTTCCTGATCGCGGTTGTCGTCGCCGCGGGCGTGCTCGTCCGCCAGGCGGGTCAGCGGCTCGCCGTAGCGGCGCAGCAGTTCGCGGCCGTCGGCCGGGCTGAGGCGGAACGCGTCGACGCCTTCGTCGTACCAGCGCGCCAGCACGTGCTGGGCGCTGTCGGCCACGGCGAGGATGTGGATGGCGATGTCGTGCTTCTGGCCGATGCGGTCGAGCCGACCGATGCGCTGTTCGAGCAGGTCCGGATCCAGCGGCAGATCCCACAGCACCAGCCGGTGCGCAAACTGGAAGTTGCGGCCTTCCGAACCGATCTCCGAGCACAGCAGCAAACGCGCGCCGTCGGGCTGGGCGAAATAGGCGGCGTTGCGGTCGCGCTGCACGATGCTGAGACCTTCGTGGAAACGCGCCACGCCGACGCCGCTCTTCGTGCGCAGCGCTTCTTCCAGCGCCAGCACCTTGGCCTGGCTGCGGCAGATCAGCAGGAACTTGTCCTGCGGATGTTTCTCCAGCAGGGCGATCAGGGTATCGATGCGCGGGTCGGTGGCGTAGTCGACCTCGATCAGCGCCGGCGGCTGCTGGATGTCGGCGTGGAACTCGGCCAGCAGCGCCTGCCGTGTGCTGTCGTCGACCGTGTCGGCGTCCAGCAGGTGCCATTCGGGCAGGCGTTTGGGAAAGCCGCCGACGCCGGCGCGGTTATTGCGGAACATCACGCGACCGGTGCCATGGCGGTCGATCAGCGCGGCCAGCAGTTCGCGCGCATGGGCCGGCCTGGTGGAATCGGCCAGCAGTGCGGTGAGCGTCGCATCGCCGTGGAAGGCCTCGGTGAGCGCGGCGTGCTGGCCGGCATCCAACGGCTGGCCGTCGAGCAGGCGGTCGGCGATCTTCGATAGCGCCTGATAGGTGTCGGCCTCGGCCAGATAGCCGTCCAGATCGTGATAGCGCTGCGGATCGAGCAGGCGCAGGCGGGCGAAGTGGCCGCTGCGTCCGAGCTGTTCCGGGGTGGCGGTGAGAAGGATGACGCCGGGGATCGCCGCGGCCAGTTGCTCCACCATCGTGTAGCGTGGGCTGGCGGCTTCCGGCGACCAGGCCAGGTGATGCGCTTCGTCCACCACCAGCAGATCCCACGGCGCGTCCAGCAGTTGCCGCGCGTACTTCGGCGAGCTTTCCAGGAAGCCGAAGTCGGCGATCACCAGTTGCTCGTCCTCGAACGGGTTGCCGACATCGCCGGATTGCTCCAGGGCCTCGCAGCGTTCCTCGTCGTAGATCGCGAAGCTGAGGTTGAAGCGGCGCAGCATCTCGACGAACCACTGGTAGACCAGCGTGTCGGGCAACAGCAGCAGCACGCGCGAGGCGCGGCCGGTGGCGAGCTGGCGCGCGACGATCATGCCCGCCTCGATGGTCTTGCCCAGTCCCACTTCGTCGGCCAGCAGCACGCGCGGCGGGCGGCGTGCCGAGGCGATGCCGGCCACGCGCAGTTGGTGCGGCACCAGTCCGATGCGCGCGGCACCCAGACCCCACATCGGCGAACGGCGCGCCTCGGCGCGCCGCTTCAGACCCTCCAGGCGCAGCTCGAACTGCGCCACGCTGTCGGTGCGCCCACCGATCAGGCGGTCGTCGGCCTGGCTCACGCTCTGTTCGTCGTCGAGCTGGCCTTCGTGCAGTTCGCGGCCTTCGCCGCGGTAGATCAGCAGCTCGTCCTTGATCTCGACGCGCTCGACCAGGAACGCGATGCCCTTGCCGGCGACGCGCTGGCCGGCGCGGAACTCGGCGCGCAGCAGCGGCGCCGAGTCGATCGCGTAAGGGCGCAGCACTCCGGCCTTGGCGAACAGCACCTGCACGCCGCGTCCTTCGACGCGCAGCACGGTGCCGAGGCCAAGCTCGGGTTCGGCGGAGGAGATCCAGCGTTGACCGGGTACGAACATCGTGCAGCCATCGGCGTCGGGGGTCGACGATTATCCGCCGTGCGCCGCGCCGAGGGAACCGCTGCGACGATCAGGTGACGGACCACTGCCGCAGCAGGTTGTGGTAGACGCCGGTGAGTTGCAGCACGGCAGCGTGGTCGGCGCCGGTGCGGGTCAATGCCTGGATCGAGGTGTCCAGCTCGAACAGCAGCCGGCGCTGGCTGTCGTCACGCACCAGGCTTTGCACCCAGAAGAACGAGGCCACCCGCGCGCCGCGAGTCACCGGGGCCACCCGATGCAGGCTGCTGGACGGGTAGACGATCAGGTCGCCGGCCGGCAGTTTCACCTCGTGCTCGCCGTAGGTGTCGCTGACGATCAGTTCGCCGCCCTCGTACTCGTCCGGTTCGCCGAGGAACAGCGTGCACGAGACGTCGCTGCGCATTTGCCCGCCGCCATCGGGGAGGGCCATCACCGCGCCGTCGACGTGGAAGCCGTACTGGCCGCCGTCGGCATAGCGGTTGAAGCGTGGCGGCAGGATGCGCAGCGGCAGCGTGGCGGCGTGGAACAGCGGTTGCGCGGCCAGCGCCGCCAGCACCGTTTCGCCCAGTTGCCGACGCAGCGGCGAGGCGTCAGGCAGTTGCTGGTTGTGCTTGACCCGCGCGCCCTGCGCACCCACCGTTTCGCGGCCGTCGACCCACGGCGCCGCGTCGAGCGACTCGCGCATCCGCCTGATCTGTTCGGGGCTCAGTACACCGGGAATGTGCAGCAGCATGGGTCACCCGCGGGAAGTGGTGGCGTGGGTCGGCGGGTCAAAAGCGCAACTGCGCGGTGAGCATCGCCGAGCGCGGCATGGCCGGCGTGTAGCGGTAGCCGCTCTTGTTGATCGCCGCGATGTAGTGCTTGTCGAAGACATTGTAGACATTGAGCTGCAGGTCGATGTGCGTGTTCACCTCGAAGCTGGCCATCGCGTCGAATACCCAGTAGCCGCGGGTGAAGGTCGGCGTGCCGACCGCGCCGTCGCTGCCGCGCTTCATCCCGCCGGCATGGCGTGCGCCGCCGCCGAGGGTGAGGTTGAACGGCAGCCGGTATGTGGTCCACGCGGTGAACGCGCTGGTCGGCGTGTACGGCAGGTCGGCGGAGCCGTCGCTGGTCACCGCGCTGCCGCGGATGACCTTGGCGTCCATGCGGGTATAGCCGGTGCTCACCGCCCAGCGGTCGGTGATCCTGCCGACCGCGCCGATCTCCACGCCTTGCACGCGCTTCCTGCCGACCTGGTAGTACAGGCCATCGGTCGGGTCCTGCACCAGGTCGTTGCTGACCGTGGTGCGGTACAGCGCACCGGTCAGCAGCAGCCTGTCGCCCAGCACGCTCCACTTCGTGCCCAGCTCGACGGTGCGCGCGCGCTGGGGGTCGAGGTCGGGATTGTCGGCACTGTTCGACGCGTTGCTGAGGGTAAGCGTGTTGCCGCCCGGTGGCTCCTGCGACATGGCGAAGTTGGCGTAGATGCTGCCGGCGGCGACGGGCTTGAACAGCACGCCGAGTTTGTAATTGGGCAGGTTGCCGGAGAGGCGCGCGTCCACGCTGGGCAGCACCGTGCCGGCCGGGTGACTGCCGCAGGCCGGGCCGCGCCGGCCGCCGCAGACGTCGGTGCTGACGAACCGCGTGCGGTAATGGTCCAGCCGCGCGCCGGCGTTGAGTTGCCAGCGCTCGCCGAATTTGAGCGTGTCGAACAGGTAGGCCGCGACGGTATCGGTCTTGCCGTTGCCGTGGGCGCCGTTGCGGGCGTAGGCCAGGCCGCCCTGGTCGGGGTCGGGCCGGTACAGGTTCGCCGGGGGCCAGGTGCTGCCGGAGAGCGGGGCAATGCCCTGCGTCGCGGCTTGCTCGCGGCTGAGCTCGATGCCGGCGCTGAGGTCGTGGCCGACCGCGCCGGTGTCGAAGCTGGCGGTGAGGTTGGTCTGGTTGGTGAGGATGCGGTTGGTCTGGTGCTTGAAGGTCGGGTTGCTGCGCGCCACCGTCCAGGTCGAGGGGTCATCCGGGTCCGGCGTCGACAGGTGCGCCGCGGTGGCCGTGAACGAGGTGAGCAAGTAATCCTGGTGCGTGCGGCCCCAGCGCAAGGTGTCGTGCACGGCGAGGTGGTCGGAGAAATCGTGTTCGACGATCGCGGTGAACATGTCGACCTGCACGTCGTCGTGGTCCTGCCGGGTGCCGTAGAAGTTGTGCGGGTCGACCGCAGCGGCGTCGGACAGGAACGGCCGCGTCGGATCGGGACTGGCGTAGCCGGGCAGGCCGATGGTGGAGACGCCGCCATCGGGCACGTTGTCGTGCTTCACGTGCAGGTAGTCGAGATAGATCCGGGTGGCGCTGCCCAGGCCGAGGCCCAGCGACGGCGCCACGCCCCAGCGGTTGTTCTGCACCCGGTCGCGCCCCGGCACGCCGCTGTCCTGGCCCATCACGTTGAGGCGGAAGGCAGCGTCTTCGCCGATCGCCTGGTTCCAGTCCGCGGTGGCACGTTGCTGGCTGGCGCTGCCGTAACCCAGCGAGCCGGAGATGGCGTTGTCCAGCTGCGGGCGCTTGCTGACCATGTTGATCGCGCCGGTCGGCGCGGTGCGGCCGTATTCGGTGCCGTCCGGGCCCTTGGTGACTTCGATCTGCTCGATGTTGAACACGTCGCGCGAGACCGAGCCGAGGTCACGCACGCCGTCGACGAAGATGCTGCCTGAGCTGTCGAAGCCGCGCATGTACATCGTGTCGCCGGTGCTGGTGGCGCCGTTTTCGCCGGCGTAGAAGGTGCCCACGCCGGGGCTGTTGCGCAACGCCTCGGAAAGCGTGGTGGCGCCTTGCTGCTGGATCAGGTCGCGGCCGATGACGCTGATGGTCTGCGTGGTGTCCAGCAGCGGCTGGGTGAACTTGTGCGATGAGAGCTCGTCGATGCGGTAGTCGACGCCGGCGCTGCCTCGCACCTGCACGCGCGGCAGGTTGCGCGCCTGCGCGACCAGCGGGGCGTCCGCGGCAGCCGCGTCGGCGGGCGTGGCGGCATGCGCGGGGGCGAGGGCCAGGCTGCCGAGGAGGGCGGTGGTCAGCAACCCGGGCGCCATCGCGGGGAGGGCGCGGCGGGTGGGGTGTTTCCTGCTCTTGATCGGGCTCATGCGGGGTCCTGTGCGTCGTGTGGAATCAGGCCGGTCCCCGTCCCGCACGCGCGACAGCCATCGCCGTCGATCGAATGGAGTGACGACGATGGCCGCGAAGGCGCACACGATATTGCCAATGAGAATGATTTGCAATAACTCATCGAGGCAACAAGGCCCATTCGCCAACGACAGGCATCACACAGCAAGAGGCCCCGCAGCAGCGTGCGGGGCCTCGTGTTTCCTGCTTGTCGATGTTCGGCTGCGGCGGCGAGGCGTTGCGCCTGCCGCCGCGCCGGCGGTTACCAGATCTTCACCTGCTTGTCGGCCGGGCGAACCATCGCGTCGCCGGTCTTGCACTGGAACGCCTGGGCGAACGCCGGCATGTTGGACGGCGCGCCGATCGCGCGGAACTTCATCGGCGAATGCGGATCGGCGTTGAGGTAGACCATCTGCGCCTTGTCGCGGATGCTGCCACGCCACACGCGCGCCCAGTTGAGGAAGAAGCGCTGATCCTCGGTGTAGCCGTCGATCTTCTGCGTGGCCTCGGCCGGATGATTCTTCAGCGCGGTCTGCAGCGCGTCGTAGGCGATGTTGAGGCCACCCAGGTCGGCGATGTTCTCGCCCAGGGTCAGCTTGCCGTTGACGTGCAGGTCCGGATGGTCGGGCAGTGGCGCGTAGTTGTCGAACTGGTCGACCAGCTTCTGCGCGCGCTCGTCGAACTGCTTCTTGTCGGCGTCCGTCCACCAGTTGTCCAGGTTGCCGCTGCCGTCGAACTGGCTGCCCTGGTCGTCGAAGCCGTGGCTGGCCTCGTGGCCGATCACCGCGCCGATGCCGCCGTAGTTGATCGCGTCGTCGCCCTTGGCATAGAAGAACGGCGGCTGCAGGATCGCGGCCGGGAAGTTGATCGTGTTGTCGGTGGGGTTGTAGTACGCGTTGACCGTCTGCGGCGTCATGAACCATTCCTGGCGGTCGGTCGGCTGGCCGATCTTGGCGATGTCGTAGTCATGGTCGAACTGCTGCGCCGCCTCCATGTTGGCGAAGTAGTTGTCCGCGGTGACCTTCAGGCCGTCCCAGCTGCGCCACTTTTCGGGATAGCCGATCTTGGGCAGGAAGGTTTCCCACTTGGCGATCGCCTTGGCCTTGGTTTCGTCGCTCATCCAGTCGAGGTTCTGGATGCGCGCCTTCAACGCGTTGCGGATGTTGGTGACCAGTTCCTCGGCGCGCTGCTTGGCTTCCGGCGGGAAATACTTGGCCACGTACAACTGGCCCAGCGCCTGCCCCATGGCGTCGTTGACCGCGCTCAGCGAGCGCTTCCACTGCGGTTTCTGCTCGGGCTGGCCGCGCAGGGTCTTGTCGTAGAAATCGAAACGGGCGTCGACGAACGGCTCGGACAACACGTCGGCCGCGCCGGAGATCGTGTGGGCGGTCAGATAGGCCTTCCACTGGGCCAATGGCGCGCTGGCCAGCAGCTTGTCCATTTCGGCGAAGAACTTCGGCTGCGAAAGCGAGAAGCCCTTGTCGATGGTGACGCCCTGCGCCTTGAAGAAATCGTTCCAGTCGAAATGCGGAGTGACCTTGTTCGCCTCGGCCACGGTGACGAAGTGGTACTGGTTCTCCGGCTTGCGCATCTCCACCCGCGGGATGGAGTGCCTGGCCAGCTCGGTCTCGAACTTCATGGCCAGGTCGGCCTGGGTGGCCGCGTCCTTGGCCGGCGTGCCGGTGAGCTCGAACAGCTTGGCCAGGTATTTCACGTACTCGGCGCGCACGTCCTTGTACTTGGCATCGGTGTAGTAGTCCGGCGTGGGCAGGCCCAGGCCGCCCTGCACCGCGTAGGCGATCTGCATGCTGGCGTTCTTGTAATCCGCGCGCGCGCCGAAGCGGAACACCGCGCTGTCGCCCTTGGCGAAGGACTGGTTGAGCCAGGCGGGGATGTCCTTGTTCGACTTCAGCGCGTCGATCTTCGCCAGGTAGGGCTTGAGCGGCTCGAAGCCGGCCTTGTTGCGCGCGTCCATGTTCATGCTGGAGCGGTACAGCCAGCCGATCTTCTGCTCGATCGAACCGGGTGCGGCGCTGTCGGCGTTCTTGTCGGCCGCGTCGACCAGCGCGTGCTGGTCGGACAGGCTCTTCTCGCGCAGCAGGTTGAACGAGCCCCACACGGTCTGGTCGGCCGGGATCGGGTTGGCGGCGATCCACTTGGCGTTGACGAACTGGTTGAAGTCGGCGCACGCCTCGGCGGCCTGGCCCAGCTCGCTGATGTCGAACACGCTGGGCGCTGCCGCCGTGACGGCGCTGCTGGATGCGGGGGCCGCGCTGGCCGCGTCGGCCGGAGTCGCCGGCGTGCTGGCAGGTTCCTGCTTGCCGCACGCGGTGAGCGCCAGCGCGGCGCTGACGGCGAGCGCGAGCGGTTTCAGAAGGGTCTTGGTCATGCGGATTGCCTCCATGGATGGTTCGCCCGCAGGCGTTGCGTGGGTGTCCGGATGGCCGGTGTTCGACGGCCGGCAAGGCCGTGGCCATGCCGATTCACGCTAGGCCAAACGTCATGGGTCAAACAGTGTCAAAGGTCAGGGGCCGGCATGCAAAAGGGCCCCGCATTCGCATGCGGGGCCCCGGTTCTCAAACGGCTGCGACGAGCGCGGTTACCAGATCTTCACCTGCTTGTCGGCCGGACGCACCATCGCGTCGCCCGGCTTGCACTGGAACGCCGCCGCGAACGCCGGCATGTTGGACGGCGCACCGATCGCGCGCAGCGGGGCCGGGGCGTGCGGGTCGGTGTTCAGCCGCAGCAGCGCCTGCTGCTCGCGGATGTTGCCGCGCCACACGCGCGCCCAGTTGAGGAAGAAGCGCTGGTCCTGGGTGTAGCCGTCGATCTTCTGTGTGGCTTCGGCCGGGTGCTGCTTCAGCGCCACCTGCAAGGCGTCGTAGGCGACGTTGAGGCCGCCCAGGTCGGCGATGTTCTCGCCCAGGGTCAGCTTGCCGTTGACGTGCGCGTCGGGTTTGTCCTTGATCGGCGTGTAGTCGTTGAACTGCTGCACCAGCTTGGCCGTGCGGGCGTCGAACTTGGCGCGGTCGGCCTTGCTCCACCAGTTCACGTTGTTGCCGGCGCCGTCGAACTGGCTGCCTTCGTCGTCGAAGCCGTGGCTGGCTTCGTGACCGATCACCGCGCCGATGCCGCCGTAATTGATCGCGTCGTCGGCCTTGGCATCGAAGAACGGCGGCTGCAGGATCGCGGCCGGGAAGTTGATCGTGTTGTCGGTGGGGTTGTAGTACGCGTTGACCGTCTGCGGCGTCATGCCCCATTCCTTGCGGTCGGTCGGCTTGCCGATCTTGGCGATGTCGTAGTCGTAGTTGAACTTCGACGCTGCTTCGAGGTTGGCGTAGTAGTTGTCCGGCACGATGGTCAGGCCGTCCCAGCTGCGGAACTTGTCCGGGTAGCCGATCTTGGGCAGGAAGGTGTCCCACTTGGCGATCGCCTTGGCCTTGGTTTCGTCGCTCATCCAGTCGAGGTTCTGGATGCGCGCCTTCAGCGCGTTGCGGATGTTGGTGACCAGTTCCTCGGCGCGCTGCTTGGCCTCGGGGGTGAACTCCTGCTTGACGTACAGCTCGCCCAGCGCCATGCCCATCGAGCCGTTGACCGCATTCAGCACCTGCTTCCAGCGCGGCTTCTGCTCCGGCTGGCCGGAGAGGGTCTTGCCGTAGAAGGCGAAGCGGTTGTCGCGGAACGGCTTGCTCAGCGCATCGGCGGCGCCGTCGATGGTGTGGAAGCGCAGGTACGCCTGCCACTGGCTGGCCGGCGCGCTGGCCAGCAGCTTGTCGAACTCGGCGAAGAACTTCGGCTGCGACAGCGAGAAGCCCTTGTCGATGGTCACGCCCTGGGCCTTGAAGAAGTTCTCCCAGCTGAAGTGCGGGGTGATCTTGTCCGCTTCGGCCACGCTCACGAAGTGGTACTGGTTTTCCGGGGTGCGCAGTTCGACCGGCGCCAGCGAGGCGGCGGCCAGGCTGGTCTCGAACGCCATCACTTCATCGGCCTGCTTCTTGGCGTCGGCGGCGGACACGCCGGTCAGCTCCAGCGTCTTGGCGATGTAGTCGAGGTAGGCCTTGCGCAGGTCGGCATGCTTCGGGTCGGTGTAGTAGTCCTTGGTGGGCAGGCCCAGGCCATCCTGGAAGGTGTAGCCGATCTGCGTTTCGGCGTGCTTGAAGTCGGCGCCGGCGCCGAACTGGAACACCAGCATGTCGCCCTGGGCGAAGCTCTTGTCGAGGAAGGCGGCCACGTCGTTGCCGTTCTTCAGCTGATCGATCTCGGCCAGCTTGGGCTTGATCGGGTCGAAGCCGGCCTTGTCGATGGCGGCCTCGTCCATGCCCGACTTGTACAGGTTGCCGATCTTCTGCTCGATCGAGCCGGCGGCAGCCTGGTCGGCGCCCTTGGCGGCGTTCTCGACGATCGTGTGCTGGGTGTTGAGGCTGTCCTCGGCCAGCTTGTCGAACGCGCCCCAGCGGGTGCGGTCGTTCGGGATCGGGTTGGCGGCGACCCACTTGGCATTGACGAACTGGTCGAAGTCCGTGCACGCCTCGGCCGGCGCACCCAGCTCGCTGACGTCGAAGATGCTCTTGCTGTCGACGGCCGCGGTGCTGCCGGCGGCGGCCGGTGCGGTGCTGGCGGTCGGCGCCGGTGCATCGGCCGGGGTGGCATCCTGCTTGCCGCAGGCGCTCACGGTCAGGGCCAGGCTGACCGCAAGGGCCAGGGGCTTCAGGTACTGCTTGGTCATGGATATCCCTCGATGGGTGGATCTGGACGGTTTGAGGTTGCGGACATGGCCGCGCGCAAAAGGCTCCCCGGGCGCGCGGACGCAGCCGTTCACGCTAGGCCAATCGACAGGGGCCAGACAGTGTCAAAGGTCAGGGGGTGAGGGGCTGAGGGCGTGCCGGACCGGCGCGGCCGGCAGGCTGTCCGGCGCCACCGCGCCGCCGGAAATGATGAAGGCCATGGCCTGGTCCATGGTCCAGTCGGTGGGGACGAGCTCGTCCACCGGCACCAGTTCCAGATAGCCGCCGGTGGGGTTGGGCGTGGTCGGGATGTACACCGCGGCGATCTCCCGGCCACTGCCTTCCTCGATCATCACCCGGGTCACGAAGCCCACCACCTTCATGCCGCGCCGCGGAAAGTCCACCAGCACCACGCGCTGCATGCCGCTGGGCTTGTTCTGCAGTACCGCCATCAGCTTCTTGGTGCCGCCGTAGATGGTCTGCACCAGCGGGATGCGCGCGAGCAGGTTGTCGAAGGCATTGAGGAAGCGCTGGCCGATCACCCGGTTTGCCACGAAGCCGAGCAGGTACAGCGAGCCCAGCGTGATCAGCAGGGCGGCGATGTAGGTGAGCCATTCCATCTTCAGCGACTCGGCGGCACGCGGTGCCACCAGCGCCAGCGTGCCGAGCAGGGCCTCGACCATCGGCGCGCCGATCCCGGCCAGCACGCCCAGCACGAAATTGAATACCAGCCAGGTCACCCACAACGGGATGAAGGTCAGCAGGCCGGTCAGCAGATAGCGTTTGAGGCGGAGCGGGGGCATGGATCGATCCGGCGGGTCGTGTCCCGCATTGTAGGCGACCGGCGCGGCGACGGGCGTGGTGGCGGGCTTCCGGCGATTGGGTTAGCGTGCTGGCTCCACATGGGGATGGGGGAGTCATGAAGAAGCTGATCGGCGTGCTGCTGCTTGCATGGTTTGTCGTCGGCGCGATCCACGCGCAAGCAATACCTTCGTCCACCGCAGCGGCTCCGGCGCCGGCGGTATCCGCGGCGGCGGCGTTCGACGCCGATGCTGCCACCCAGGCCTACATGGCCGAGCTGACGCCGGCACAGCGAGCCAATTCCGATGCCTACTTCGAGGGCGGTTACTGGCTGACCGGCTGGGATCTGCTGGTGGCCCTGGGCGTGGCGTGGCTGCTGCTCGGCACGCGGCTCTCGGCGCGCATGCGCAACCTCGCCGAGCGACTCACCCGCTGGCGCTGGCTGCAGACGGCGATCTATGCGATCCAGTACATCGTGCTGACGACCGTGCTGACCCTGCCGTGGGCGCTGTACGAAGGTTATTTCCGCGAGCACCAGTACGGCTTGTCGAATCTGGGCCTCGGCGGCTGGCTGGGCGAGCAGGCCAAGGGGCTGGCGGTGGGGCTGATCTTCGGCACGCTGGCGCTGGTGCTGATCTATGCGGTGATCCGGCGCGCCACGCGCACCTGGTGGTTGTGGGGCGCGGGGGTGGCCATCGTGTTCGTGATGTTCATGGCCACCATCGCGCCGGTGTACATCTCGCCGTTGTTCAACACCTACAAGTCGCTGCCGGAAAGTCCGCTGAAGGAGCAGGTCCTGTCGATGGCGCGCGCCAACGGCATCCCCGCCTCGGACGTGTACTGGTTCGACGCCTCGCGGCAGAGCAAGCGCATCAGCGCCAACGTCAGCGGCATGTTCGGCACCACCCGCATCAGCCTCAACGACAACCTGCTCAAGCGCAGCTCGCCGGAAGAGATCAAGGCCGTGCTCGGGCACGAGATGGGCCACTACGTGCTCAACCACATCTACAAGGGCATCGTGTTCTTCGGCGTCATCATCGTGATCGGCTTCGCCTTCGTGCGCTGGGGCTTCGGCTGGGCGCAGCAGCGCTGGGGCGAACGCTGGCAGTTGCGCGACGTGGGCGACGTGGCGGGTTTGCCGCTGATCGCGGCGCTGTTCGCGATCTTCATGTTCTTCATGACGCCAGTGAACAACACCATCACCCGCAGCATGGAGGCCGAGGCCGACGCGTTCGGCCTGAACGCGGCACGCCAGCCGGATGGTTTTGCGCATGTCGCGGTGCAGTTGTCCGAGTACCGCAAGATGCATCCCGGTCCGGTCGAGGAGTTCCTGTTCTTCGACCATCCCAGTGGCTGGCAGCGCATCCATCGCGCGATGGTGTGGAAGGCCGAGCATCTGGACGATCCGGGGGTTCGCCGCCAGGGTGCCGACATACCGCAAGCGGCGCGCTGAATCGGGCGCCTGCGCGCCTCAGCGGCGGCGGCGGTCCGGATGCGGCCTCAGCACTGCACCCGGCCGCCGGCGAGTTGCGTGCACGGCTGGTAGGTCGGCGGTGGGGGCGGCGTCCAGCGATGGCCGTGATCGCCGTCGTGGTCGTGCGGGCGGTGTCGATACGGCGGCGCCGGCGCCCCCCAGTAGAGCGGCGCGTAGTCGTCCACCGGCTGGGACAACGCCTCGCGATACTGGTCGTTCTGCTGGCGCAGGGTGTCGTTCTCGACCTGCAACTGGTTGCGCTCGGCCTCCTGGTCGAGCTGCGCCTGCCGGCGCGCGGCATCCTCGCGCTGCTGCGCGGCGAGCGCCTCGTCGTAGCGGCGTTGTTCGGCGTCCTCCTGCGCCTGCCGATAGGCGGCCACGCGCTCCTCGTACAACGCGTCGAGATGGCGCGCGTGGGCGTACTGCCTGGCGAGGTCGTGCTGGCCCAGGCGCAGGTAGCGGTCGATCACCTCGCTGTCGTCGGCCTGGTGCAGCAGCTGGCCCTTGCCGTCGGCACAGGGGTGATCGGTATAGGCTACGCCGCCGCCGGCCTGCGGGCACTTGTAGATGTTCTGGGCGCCGGCCGCCGGGGCCAGCAACCACAAGGCCAGCGCCAGGCCGGGCAGCAACGATGAGGCGATCGAGTCGTTCATGGTGATGGCCACTTTGCGGCAGCGCGACCGGATGCCGCGTGACTGGAAGCTTGCCCCCGGCGCGTACCTTCGTCCAGCCCGCAGGCGCCCGGTTCAGCCGCGCCGCGGGATCTGCAGGCCGCGCGCCACCGCCGGCCGCGCCATGCCGCGCTCCAGCCAGGCGGGCACGTGCACGAGGCGGTCGTAGTCGACCAGCTCGCGCGCCTCGTAGAAGGTGATCAGGTTGTTCACCCAGCCCAGCGTGGCGATGTCGGCGATGCCGTAGTCGTCGCCCATGATCCAGTCGCGGCCCGCGAGGCGAGCCTCGAGTACGGCGAGCAGTCGTTTCGATTCGTTGGCGTAGCGCTCGCGCGGGCGCTTGTCGGCGATCTCCCTGCCGGCGAACTTGTTGAAGTAACCGAGCTGGCCGAACATCGGGCCGATCGACGCCATCTGGAAGAACACCCACTGGATGCACTCCCAGCGCCGCGCGGGTTCGGCGGGAATGAAGCTGCCGGTCTTGTCGGCCAGGTACAGCAGGATGGCGCCGGATTCGAACAGCGCCAGCGGCTCGCCGCCGGGGCCGTCGGGGTCGATGATCGCGGGAATCTTGCCGTTGGGGTTGATCGACAGGAACTCCGGCGTGTGGCTTTCGTCGTTGGTGATGTCGACCAGGTGCGGCTCGTACGGCAACCCGGTTTCCTCCAGCATGATCGACGCTTTCACGCCGTTGGGCGTGTTGAGCGAATATAGCTGGATGCGTTCGGGGTGCCGCGCGGGCCAGCGCGCGGTGATCGGAAAACGGGACAGGTCGGGCATGCTGTTTCGTCCTGGTTGCGGAATCGCCCATTGTGCCCCGACGGGCACCGTGTGCCGTGAAATCAAGCCGCCGCAGCGGCGCGCCCGGCTTGCCGCCACGCGCGCAAGCCGATCGCCGCCAGCACCACGAAGCCGGCGTAGAGCACCGAGGTGATCAGCAGGTGCTTGTAGATGTATTCGCCGACATAGATCACGTCCACCGCAATCCACAGCCACCACGCCGCGATGTGGCGGCGGCCCTGCCACCACTGCGCGACCAGGCTGAAGGCGGTGAGTGCCGCGTCCAGCCAGGGCAGCGCGGCATCGGTCCACCGATGCATCGAATAGCCGAGCAGCAATGCCGCGACGGTACCGATGGTCAGGTGGACGATCGCCTGCATCAGCGGCAGCGGGGCGAGCTGGACGCGACCGTCGTCGTCCAGGTTCTGCAGCCAGCGTCGCCAGCCGTAGACGATCAGGCCGGCGAAGGCGAGCTGCAGCAGGGCGTCGGAATACAGCCTGGCGTCGATGAAGATCCAGCCGTAGACCAGCACCGACACCAACCCGACCGGCCAGCACCAGGGCCGCCGCCTGGCGGTGAGCCAGACGGCCCAGGCGCTGATCAGCGCGCCGGCGAGTTCGATCCAGATCACTGGAAGTCGTAGCTGACGGAGAGCCGCGCCAGCCGCGGCGCACCCGGGAACAGGTAGCGATCGCCGCCGGCCGAACCGGTGTCGCGCCAGTAGAAGTGGTTGAACACGTTGTCCACCGACAACCGCCAGGTCAGCGCGTGGCCGCGCCACGGCGTGGTGTAGCGCAGGCCGGCGTCGAACACGTCGTACGACGGTACGCGCACGGCGCCATCGGGCGTGGCGACGTTGGCCGATGCGTGGCGCCAGCCGCCGAGCAGACTCAGCGCCGGCGCGGACGGCAGGCGGTAGTCGAGGAATACGGCGGTACGCAGGCGCGGCACGTTGGTCAACTGGTGGCCCTCGTACGCGGGCGTGCCGCTGCCTTCGGCGCGGGCCTGGATGACGCTGGCGCTGGCGATCACGCGCAGGTTGTCGCCGAGCCGGCCGTTCGCGCCCAGCTCGACACCCGTATGCACTTCATTGCCTTGCTGCACGAAGGTGAATCCCGCGGGCGTGCCGTCCGGCCGGGCGAACTGGAAGGGCTGGTGGATGCGGTAGAGCGCGCCGCTCAGCGCCAGCGCATCGGTGGCCTGCAGCTTGACGCCGGCTTCGAGCTGGCGCGACAGCCGCGGCCCCAGCGTGCTGCCGCCGTTGCTGGTCCAGTACGGCGCCTCGATGCCCAGCGACAGGCCTTCGCTGTAGCTCAGGTATACGGTGGTCGGTGCGTTCGGCTGCCACAACACGGCGGCCTGCGGCAACGCCTTGCGCAAGCGGGTGGTGCGCTCGGGCGCACCGCTGTCGTCGTAGCTGCGCTCGTGCAGGCGTGCCAGTCGGGCGCCGGCGATCAGCTGCCAGCGCTCGCCCAGGTGCATGCGATCCAGCGCGAACAGCGAATGCTGCCAACTGGTAAGCCGGCGCACCGAAGGGCCGGGCTGGTTCGGCGAGGGCGCGAAGATGGGTGGGTCGGCCTGGTCGATGTTGCCGGTGCCGACGTAGTCGTAGACATAGGCGCGGCGGTCGATGGTGCGGCGGAACGCGCTGGCGCCGAGGCTCAGCTCGTGGCTCAGCGCGCCGGTGGCGAAACGACCTTCGAGCACGGCGCGGGCCTCGTCGCTGACGCGGGTGTCGTCGGGGCTGCGGAAATCATAGATGTCGTAGTCGCCGTTGGGCGCGAAGAACCAGCCGGGCACGCTGCCGTCGGCGCATTCGCTGGCGTAGAAGCAGCCGTAGGCGAACGCCACGTTGTCGTCGATCACGCTGCGGCTGTGGCCGCCGGCGACGCGCAGGTGCCAGTCGTCGCTGAAGGCATGCTCGATGCGCACGCTGCTGTTGGACGACCGGATACCCACCGGCTGCTGCCACGGCTGATAGCCCAGCATGCGCCTGGCGTCCGGGTGCGCCGGCAGCGTCGTGCCGCCGAGCAACTGGTAGCCCGACACCGAACGCTGGCCGCTGGTCTGGTAGTTGCCGTCCAGCTCCAGCGTGGTGCGCTCGCTGATCTTCCAGTCCGCCGCCAGCGCCAGCATGCTGCGTCGGCCGTCGGCGTGGTGCACATACGAATGGATGTCCTCGTGGGCCGCGTTGACGCGCACGCCGAACTGCGGCGTGAGCCAGCCGCCGACGTCGACTGCGACGTGGCGCGAGCCGTGCGAATCGGTGCCCAGGGTGACGCTGCGCACGTCGGCCGGCCGCTTGCTGACGTAATTGACCACGCCGCCGGGCTCCATCACGCCGGCTTCCAGGCCGGCCAGGCCTTTCAGGATCTGCACCTGCTGCACGTCTTCCAGCGGCACCTTCTGCTCGCCGGCGATGGTCAGGCCGTTGCTGCGAAAGCCGGTAGCGGGGTCCAGCACGTAGCCGCGGATCGCGATGTCCTGGTAGTAGCCGACCGGCGCGTAGTTGTCGCCCAGCGCGGCATCCTCGCGGGCCAGTTCGCTGAGCGTGCGGATCTGCCGGTCGTCCAGCTGCTGGCGCGCCACCACGGTGATCGACGCCGGCGTGTCGTGCAGCGTGGCGCGGCCGTAGCTGTCGAGGCCGCTGTCGCGCGGGTGCTCCGGCGCCTGTCCGCGCACGTGCACGGTGGCCAGGTCGACGGCCTGCGGGGTATCGGGTTGCGGGGTGGCGCTGCCGGTGGCGGCCGCGCCGTTGGCGGCAAGGGCGGCAAGCAGGGCCAGGGCGAGGGGAGTGCGGGTCATCGTCGTCTTCGGGTAGCGGACGAAGCGACGGCGAACCGGTACGTTCGCGAGAACGATCCGACTCTGCAAGCTCCCTACGCCGGTATTGACCGGATCAGGTTCCAAGGGACTCTCTCAGCCCGGCGTTTTGCCGGGCACCCCCGCTTCAAGAATGCGTATTGAAACACGAATGGGCGCGGCCTGCCGAATCGCCCTGCGCGCCGGTGGCAAGGGCGCGGATGGTTTGCAACAGAGCCTGCCCGGCGGATGTGCAGAACCACGCCGCATGGCCGCGCAAAAAGGTGTCGTAGGCAACGTCGGCGCTCGCGGTCGATTGCGTGATGGCGTGGAAGTACTCCACTTCGGACAGGGCGAAATCCACGTGCACCAGCGGCAGCAGGTCGGCCAGCAGTTGCAGGTCGTCGCGGGCGAGTGGGCGGATTTCCCGATAACCCTCGATCAGCGCGCGGGCGATGGACGGATGGATCGCCGCCGCACCGGTATCCAGCGCCAGCCATGCGACCGCATTGCGCTCGATCGCGGTGGCGAGGTCGAACAGCGCGCAGTTCGCCGCAGCCAGGCCGAAATCGAGCACGGCGGTGATGTCGGCGTCGTCGCCGCTGCCGCTCCAGCAGAGGTTGGAGACGTGCCAGTCGCCGTGCGTCCACAGCCGTGGTTGCCGGGCCAGCGCTGGCTGCAGGCGCGCGTGCCATGGCGCGAGCAGGTCGGCGAACTCGCGCTGCCAGGGCCGGCCGCGCAGGTAATCGGCGAGGCCGGGTCGCTGCGGCAACTGCGATTCCAGTGCCGCGACCGGATCGGCAGCGGCGATCAGCTCGCTGCGTGCCACCAGAATGTGGGTGCTGCGCTGGGGCGCCGCGTAGTCGGCGCCGGCGTCGTGCAGCCGCGCCAGCATGCGGCCGGCGCGGTGCGCGTGGAACGGGTTCGGCAATGGCTGCCACGAGACCAGCTCGCGGTACAGGTCGATGCCCGCGGCGCGCCGATGCACTTCGTAGACCCAGTCGCCGATGGCGATGGCGGTGTCGCCGTCGGCGTCGCGCAACACGTCGGCCAGCGGCAGTCCGTGCCGGCGCAGGTGCGCGATGTAGCGGTGTTCCTCCGTCAGCGTGGCGGCCGAGCGCACCCGTTGATGATGGCGCTTGACGAACAGCGTGCCGGCTTCGGTGTCGACCAGACAGGCCGCCGAGAGCGGGCGCGGACTGTGCCAGACGACTCGCCGCAAGGCGCCGGTTTGCGGAAAGCGGCTCAGCAGCACCTGCAGTTCCGGCGCGACGAGAGCCGGCCAGTCGGGAGCGATATCGTCGCCGGCCAGGCCGTGCACGAGGTGATCGGGGTCTGCAGGGGCGGTCGGCTTTGGCATCGGCACGATTATCGCCCAGCCGCTGCGCCTTTCGGCCGACGGTGTTTTTCGCGTCTAATGACGCTCTTTGCCCGGGTCCGTGCGCATCCCATGAGTGCCTTGCTGCTGCTGTTCGTCTGCCTGCTGCTCGGCGTCGTGGTGGCGCGTTTCGCGCGGCCGCCGGCGGGCATGGTGCAAGGCATCAACTGGTGGGTGCTGAACGTGGCGCTGGCGGCGCTGGTGCTGGAGCTGATCCCGAAGCTGAAGTTCAACGCCGACCTGTGGTTCGTGGTGGCCGCGATGTGGCTCACCTTCGGCGGCGCCTGGTTGCTGTTCGGCCTGCTCGGCCCGCGGCTGGGCTGGTCGCGGCAGCGCACCGGTTCGCTGATCCTGGTGTGCGGGCTGGGCAACACCGCCTACATGGGTTATCCGATGGTGCAGGCGCTGCACGGCAAGGCCGGCCTGGCGCTGGCCGTGGTCGCCGATCAGCTGGGCGCGTTTCCGGTGCTGGCGTCGGCGGGCATCGTGGTGGCGTCGCTTTATTCCGGACGCACGCCGCAGCTGCGCCCGATGCTGCGCCGCGTGTTTTCGTTTCCGCCGTTCCTGGCCTTGTTGCTGGGCATCGTGGTGGGCCGCCTCGGTGGCTGGCCGGAGTGGCTCGACGGGGTGTTCGCGCCGATCGGGGCCACGCTGACGCCGCTGGCGCTGTTCTCGGTCGGTTTGCAGTTCAAGTTCCATCCCGGCCAGCGTCAGCTCGGCGCGGCCGCCTGGGGGTTGGGCTGGAAGCTGCTGCTGGCGCCGCTGCTGTGCTGGCTGATGGGCACGGCGGCGGGCGTGGAGGGCCTGGTGCTCACGGTGGGCGTGCTGCAGGCGGCGATGGCGCCGATGGTGTCGGCGGCGATCCTGGCCGACGAGTACGAGCTCGACCCGGCGTTGGCCAACACCGTGCTGGGCGCCGGCATCGTGCTGTCGCTGCTGACCGTCCCGCTGGCCAACTATCTGATGGTCGGCGCGGCGTGGTGAGCGACGCGGTGCGGACGCTTGCGTCGCGGCCGCGCTGCGTCGAGACTGGGCGGGGATTTCCCGGGGGAAGGGGCTCGCGTCATGTCCGGCTTTGAGCTGATACGGCGGATTTTCGGCAACGAACACGGCGAGCGTCGTGCGGTGCCGCGCAGTGGCGTGCCCAAGGAAGCGCACATCCTGGTGGTCGACGACTCGCCGACCATTCGCGCGGTGCTGGGCAAGATGCTCACCCAGGACGGCCACGTGGTGTTCAAGGCGGCCGACGGCGAGAGCGCGATCGAGCTGGCCCGCAACGAATTGCCCGACCTGATTTTCCTGGACATCGTGATGCCCGGCATGAACGGCTTCGCCGTGCTGCGCGCGTTGCGCCGCGAAGCGCTCACCCACGACATCCCGATCGTGATGATCAGCGGCAACCTGCAGGCCACCGAGCAGTTCTACGTGCAGCGATTCGGCGCCGACGACTTCATGAAAAAGCCGTTCGGCCGCGGCGAGGTGTTTGCGCGCCTGCAGCACCTGACCCAGTCCGGCCGCCTGGTGGTGCGACCGCGCACCAGCGTGCCGGTGGCGGCGGCCGAGCCGGTGCTCAGCGCCGACGAGCAGGCGGCCATTCCGGACATCGCCATGCCCGATCCGCAGGACCTGGTGCCGCCTCCGGGCGAAACGAACTGAACGGCATGCCCGAGGAACGCGGCGAGCTGCGTCTCGACATCTGGCTGTGGGCGGCACGCTTCTTCAAGACCCGTGGCCTCGCCCGCGCGGCGATCGAGGCCGGGCGCGTGGAACTCGATGGCGCGCGCTGCAAGCCTTCCCGCGCCGTGCGTGTCGGCGATCGAATGCAGGTCAATCGCGGGCACGAGCGACTGGAACTGGACGTGCTCGCGCTGGCCTGGCGGCGCGGGCCGGCCAGCGAGGCGCAATGGCTGTATCGGGAAACCGAAGCCAGCCGCGAGGCCGCCGAGGTATTGCGCGAACAGCGTCGCCTGAGCGGCGCGGCACTCGATCATCCGGCACATCGACCCGACAAGCAGGCGCGCCGGCAATTGCGGAAGATCAAGGACTTGCGCTGACAAGTTCAGGCTGAGTACTGCGTCGCACATTGCTGCGTCGCTCTGCGCGAGCATGCGCGACGTATCCACGAGTGCGCCCCGCGCGCACCACTCACGACCCGGGGAGAAGGCATGGACGGACTGGCACGCATCAGTGGCATCGGCTTCATCAAGCGCCTGCTGGGCGGGCATGCGGTCGAGCCGCAACACGTGCAGACCACGCAGGGCGCGCGCATGCTGGTAGTGGACGATTCGCCCACGATCTGCGCCGTGCTCGGCAAGATGCTCAGCCAGGATGGCTACCACCCGTTGAAGGCGGCCGACGGCGCGGCGGCGATCGAGCTGGCGCGCAGCGAGTTGCCGGCGCTGATCTTCCTCGACGTGGTGATGCCCGGCATGAACGGTTTCAGCGTGCTGCGCGCGCTGCGCCACGATCCGGCCACGCGCGACATCCCGATCATCATGATCAGCGGCAACCAGCAGGCCACCGAGCAGTTCTACCTGCAGCGTTACGGTGCGGACGACTTCATGAAAAAGCCGTTCGACCGCGACGACGTGTACGAGCGCATCGGCAGCCTGGTGGCCGCCGGGCGGTTGCCCGCCCGCGATACCTCGGTGGCGGAGAACACGCTGCTGTCTGCCTTGTCGGCGGAGGCGCTGGACGGCATTCCCGACATCGCCATGCCCGATGCCGGGACGCCGGGAACGACCGAGGCGCCGCTGCCGCTGCATCGCGTGGCTTGACAGCGCGCCGGCTCAGTCCAGCGATTTCAGCCGGTACAGGGCTTCCAGCGCCTCGCGCGGCGTCAGCGTATCCGGATCGATGCGTTCCAGCTCGCGCTGGGCGGCCGAGGGTTGCGCCGGCGCAAACAATCCCAGTTGCGGCGAAACTTCAGCGGAGGGCGCTGCGCTGGCGTGCCGGTGCATGCCGCGTTCGAGTTCGGCCAGGGTGCGCTTCGCATCGGCGATCACCGATTTCGGCAGGCCGGCCAGCGCGGCCACCTGGAGACCGAAGCTGCGGTTGGCCGGGCCGTCCTTCACCGCGTGCATGAACACCAGCTGCTCGCCGCGATTCTGGTCGTGCAGCTCGACCGCATCCAGGTGCACGTTGGCGATCGCCGGGAACTCGCCGGCCAGTTCGGTCAGCTCGAAATAATGCGTGGCGAACAAGGTGTACGCGCGGCAGTGCCGCGCCAGGTGCACGGCGGCGGCGCGGGCCAGCGCCAGACCGTCGTAGGTGCTGGTGCCGCGGCCGACCTCGTCCATCAGCACGAGGCTGTCGGCGGTGGCGTTGTGCAGGATGTTCGCCGTCTCGCTCATCTCCACCATGAAGGTGGACTGGCCACGCGAAAGATCGTCGCCGGCGCCGATGCGGGTGAAGATGCGGTCGATCGGGCCGATCACCGCGCTGGCCGCCGGCACGTAGCTGCCGATGTGCGCAAGCAGCACGATCAGCGCGTTCTGGCGCATGTAGGTGGACTTGCCGCCCATGTTCGGGCCGGTGATCACCAGCATGCGGCGGGTGTCGTCGAGCCTGAGGTCGTTCGGCTCGAACGGCTCGTCGCGGACTTTCTCGACCACCGGGTGGCGGCCGCGCTCGATCGCGATGCCCGGTTCGTCGGTGAGCTGCGGTGCGCTCCAGTCGAGCGCTTCGGCGCGCTCGGCCAGGGTGGCCAGCACGTCCAGTTCGGCCATCGCGGCGGCGGCGATTTTCAGCGGTTCGAGTTTCTCGGTGAGCGTGTCGAGCAGCGCCTCGTACAGCGCGCGCTCGCGCATCAGCGAGCGTTCCTTCGCCGACAGCACCTTGTCCTCGAACGCCTTCAGTTCCTCGGTGATGTAGCGCTCGGCGTTCTTGGTGGTCTGCCGGCGCGTGTAATGCGTAGGCGCCTTGTCCGACTGCGCGCGGCTGATCTCGATGTAGTAGCCGTGCACGCGGTTGTAGCCGACCTTGAGCGTGCTGATGCCGCTGGCCGCTTTCTCGCGTTCCTCCAGCTCGACCAGGTACTGGTCGGCATGGGTGGACAGGCGGCGCAGTTCGTCGAGTTCCGCGTCGTAGCCGTCGGCCACCACGCCGCCGTCGCGCTGCAGTACCGGCGGTTGCTCGACGATGGCGTGGGCGAGCAGGGTGGCGGTGTCCGCGTGGTCGCCGATGCGTTCGACCAGGGCATGCAGCAGCGGGCTGTCCAGGCCGTCGATGCGCTGCTGCAACTCCGGTGCAGCCAACAAGCCGTCGCGCAGGGTCGAAAGATCGCGCGGGCGGGCCGAGCGCAGCGCCACGCGGGCGAGGATGCGTTCCAGATCGCCGATGCCGCGCAACTGCTCGCGCAGGGGTGCGCCGCGGCGGCTGTCGAGCAGCATGCCGATCGCCTGATGGCGCCGGCGCAGCACGTCGTGCGAGCGCAGCGGGCGGTTCAGCCAGCGGCGCAGCGCTCGCGCGCCCATCGGCGTCACGGTTTCGTCGAGCACGCCGAGCAAGGTGTGTTCGGTGCGCCCGCTCGGGTGGGTGTCCAGCTCCAGGTTGCGCCGCGTGGCCGCGTCCAGCGCGATCGTCTCGCCGGCACTTTCCACGGCCATGCCGGTGAGGTGCGGCAGCGCGCTCTTCTGGGTTTCCTCGAGGTAGCCGAGCAAACAACCGGCGGCGGCCACGGCCAGCGGCAGCTTGTCCACGCCGAAACCGCCGAGGTCGTGGGTGCCGAAGAAACGGTTCAGTTCGCGCTGCGCCGCGTCGCTGTCGAAATGCCACGGCGGACGCTTGCGCAGGCCGGGCAGGGCGCTGACCAGCTTCGGCCAGGCCACGTCTTCGCCGACCAGGGTCTCGGCCGGCTGCAACCGTGCCAGCTCGGCGGCCAGCGCCTCGGCGCTGGGCACTTCGCTGAGCAGGAAACGGCCGCTGGAAAGATCGACCCAGGCCAGCCCGTAATCGCCGCGCGCGCCGGCGGCGATCGCCAGCAGCAGGTTGTCGCGGCGTTCCTCCAGCAGCGCGGCATCGGTCACCGTGCCGGGGGTGACCACGCGCACCACCTTGCGCTCGACGATGCCCTTGGCCAGTGCCGGGTCACCCATCTGCTCGCAGATCGCCACCGACTCGCCCAGGCGCACCAGCCGCGCCAGGTAGTTCTCCGCCGCGTGGTATGGCACGCCGGCCATCGGGATCGGCGCACCGGCCGATTGCCCGCGCTGGGTCAGCGTGATGTCGAGCAGCCGCGCCGCCTTGCGCGCATCGTCGTAGAACAGCTCGTAGAAATCGCCCATGCGGAAGAACAGCAGCACGTCCGGGTGCTCCGCCTTGGCCGAGAGGTACTGGCGCATGAACGGGGTGTGCTTGGTGAGGTCGTCTTGGCTCATGCGGGTCTTGGCGTGGTCGCGTGGAACGGGTAGAACGGGTAGAACGTGCCTCTGCGCGTAGCGTAGAGTTGCGCTCAAGTCCGGGAGTCTCGCATGGAGTTGTCGTCCGTTCCTACCGATGCCGAGTTGCTGGCGCTGGCACGCGAGGTGGCCAGCGAAGTCCAGCGCTGCCGCTTGATGCTGGTCACGGCCGAATCCTGCAGCGGCGGCTGGATCGCCAAGACGCTGACCGACCTGCCGGGCAGTTCGGCCTGGTTCGACGCCGGCGTGGTCACCTACAGCTACGAGGCCAAGGAGGCCCTGCTCGGGGTCAACCCGCGCACGCTGGAGCATGCCGGCGCGGTCAGCGAAGAGACCGTGCTGGAGATGGTGGCCGGCGCGCTGGCGCGCTTCGGTGCCGGCGTGGCGGTAGCGGTGACCGGCATCGCCGGTCCGACCGGCGGCATGCCGGGCAAACCCGTCGGTACGGTCTGGATCGGCTGGAAACGCCGCGGCGGTTACGCCCATGCGCGGATGTTCCATTTTTCCGGCGATCGCGAGGCCGTGCGCCGGCAAACCGTGGCGGCGGCGCTCGAAGGCTTGCGGAAAACCCTGACGGAATGAGGCGCCGCGCGCTGCCGGACCGGCTTGACGAGTGTGGGATACTGCACGTTCCGATCATGGCCCGTTGCCGCGCGCGGCCGAGCCCGCATGATCGCAACCCGTGAGATTCGATCCGGGCATCATGCCTCCCACTCACCGCCCAACCGGAATACCAACGATGGATGACAACAAGCGCAAGGCGCTCACCTCCGCCCTCGGCCAGATCGAGAAGCAGTTCGGCAAGGGTGCCGTGATGCGGATGGGTGACCGCGTCAACGAGGCGATCGAGACGGTTTCCACCGGTTCGCTGGGCCTGGACATCGCGTTGGGCGTCGGCGGCCTGCCGCGCGGCCGCGTGGTCGAGATCTACGGCCCGGAGTCCTCCGGCAAGACCACCATGACCCTGCAGGCCATCGCCAGCTGCCAGCGCGCCGGCGGCACTGCCGCGTTCATCGATGCCGAGCACGCGCTCGATCCGACCTACGCGGAAAAGCTCGGCGTCAAGGTCGACGACCTGCTTGTGTCGCAGCCCGACACCGGCGAGCAGGCGCTGGAAATCGCCGACATGCTGGTGCGCTCGGGCGCGGTGGACATGGTGGTGGTCGACTCGGTTGCCGCGCTCACCCCGAAGGCGGAAATCGAGGGCGAAATGGGCGACTCCCACGTCGGCCTGCACGCGCGCCTGATGAGCCAGGCGCTGCGCAAGCTCACCGCCAACATCAAGAAGTCCGGCTGCCTGGTGATCTTCATCAACCAGATCCGCATGAAGATCGGCGTGATGTTCGGCAGCCCCGAGACCACCACCGGCGGCAACGCGCTGAAGTTCTACGCCTCGGTGCGCCTGGACATCCGCCGCATCGGCGCGGTGAAGAAGGGCGACGAGATCATCGGCTCGGAAACCCGCGTCAAGGTGGTCAAGAACAAGGTGGCGCCGCCGTTCCGCCAGTGCGAATTCGAAATCCTGTATGGCGAGGGCACCTCGCGCGAAGGCGAGATCATCGAGCTGGGCGTGGCGCAGAACCTGATCGACAAGTCCGGCGCCTGGTACAGCTACAACGGCGACCGCATCGGCCAGGGCAAGGAGAACGTGCGCCAGTTCCTGCGCGACAATCCGGCGATCGCCGACGAGATCGACAAGCAGCTGCGCGAACGCCTGCTGGTGCCGGTGGGCAAGGCAGCCGCGGCCGGTCCCGAAGAGGCGCTCGAGGAAGCGTGAGCCGTGATGGTTGACGTTCCGTTGCATGCGCATGGCCCGGCTCGCCCGGGCCATGCGCGTTTTGGCCAGGTGCCGTATCTCGGCGCGACGATGCATGTCTTCCCGGCCGGTCCGCCCGGGCGTGGATCCGCAGGATCGGAGTCGAAGGGTCGCCCTTCGGCTCCGCCACGCCACGCCCAGGCAGAACGGCGGGGGGAATTTGCCCGTACCCGGTATGCGTTCGCATGGCCATGACATGAACAAGCGTCCTGGCGCGGGCAACCCGACCAAACCCCAACGCAGCGCCTACGAGAAGGCGCTGGGCCTGCTCGCCCGCCGCGAGCATTCGCGCAAGGAACTGAAGACCAAGCTGCGCCAGGGCGGCTACGAGGGCGAGGAAACCGCTGCGGCGCTGGATCGTTTGGGCGAGCAGCACTACCAGGACGACGACCGCTTCGCCGAAGTGCTGCTGCGCAGCCGGATTGCCCAGGGCTACGGACCCATGCGCCTGCGCCAGGAGCTGAAAAGCCACGGCCTGGCCGACGCCCGCATCCGCGAGTTGCTGGACGCGGCGGAGGTCGACTGGGACGCCTCGGCCGCCGCCCAACTGCGCCGGCGCTACGGTGGCGCGGGCACGAATGACCCCGCCGAACGCGCCCGCCGGGCACAGTTCCTCTTGCGCCGCGGCTTTGCCGCCGCCACAGTACGACGTGTTACCCACGCCGAAGTGGACGACGCCGACGATCTTCCCTGACATCCATCGCCACCCGGCGGTGGCGGAGCGATTGGCGCCAAGCCGGTGTGACCCCCTGCCGCCAGCCACCGCGATCCGCATGAAAACCTCCGAAATCCGTTCCGCCTTCCTCGACTTCTTCCGCGCCCGGGGCCACGCCATCGTGCCGTCCAGTTCACTGGTGCCGGCCAGCGACCCGACCTTGATGTTCACCAACTCCGGCATGGTGCAGTTCAAGAATGTGTTCCTCGGCAGCGAGAAACCCGGCTACGTGCGTGCGGCCGACGTGCAGCGCTGCCTGCGCGCCGGCGGCAAGCACAACGATCTGGACCAGGTCGGCTACACCGCGCGCCACCACACGTTCTTCGAGATGCTCGGCAACTGGTCGTTCGGCGACTACTTCAAGCATGAGGCGATCGGCTGGGCGTGGGAGCTGCTGACCCAGGTGTTCAAGCTGCCGCCGGAGCGGCTCACCGTCACCGTCTACCACACCGACGACGAGGCTTTCGCGATCTGGCGCGACGAGATCGGCGTGCCGGTCGAGCGCATCATCCGCATCGGTGACAACAAGGGCGCGCCGTTTGCCTCCGACAATTTCTGGCAGATGGCCGACACCGGCCCGTGCGGCCCGTGCACCGAGATCTTCTACGACCACGGCGCGCACATCGCCGGTGGTCCGCCCGGTTCGCCGGATGAGGACGGCGACCGCTACATCGAAATCTGGAACCTGGTGTTCATGCAGTTCGACCGCGCCCCCGACGGTACGCTGAGCCCGCTGCCGGCGCCGTGCGTGGATACCGGCATGGGCCTGGAGCGGCTTGCCGCGATCCTGCAGCACGTGCATTCCAATTACGAGATCGACCTGTTCGCGCACCTGATCCGCGTCGCCGGCGAACTCACCGGCACGCCCGACCTGGCCAACAAGTCGCTGCGCGTGATTGCCGACCACATCCGCGCCTGTTCCTTCCTGATCGTCGACGGCGTGCTGCCCTCCAACGAGGGGCGCGGCTACGTGCTGCGCCGGATCATCCGCCGCGCGCTGCGGCACGGCTGGATGCTCGGCGTGCGCGGCGACTTCTTCTGGAAGATGGTGGCGCCGCTGGTGGAGGAGATGGGCGAGGCCTATCCGGAGCTGAAAGAGAAGCAGGCCATCGTCGAGGATGCGTTGCGCACCGAGGAGCAGCGTTTCGGCGAAACGCTGGAACACGGCATGCGGCTGTTCGACGAGGCCGCGGCGAAGTCCGGCAAGACCATCCCGGGCGCCGAGGCGTTCCGCCTCTACGACACGTACGGTTTCCCGGTCGACCTCACCGCCGACATCGCACGCGAGCGCGGCCTCGACGTCGACATGGCCGGCTTCGAGCAGGCCATGAACGAGCAGCGCGAACGCGCCCGCGCCGCCGGCAAGTTCGAGGCGAGGGGACAGATGCCGGCCGAGCTGGCCAGCCAACTGCCGCCTACCGTGTTCCTCGGCTACGAGGCCTTGGAAGACCGCGGCGGCAAGGTGCTTGGCATCGTGCGCGGCGGTCGCCATGTCGACCGGCTGGGCGAGGGCGAGGAAGGATTGCTGATCCTGGATCGCACGCCGTTCTACGCCGAATCCGGCGGCCAGGTCGGCGACACCGGCACGTTGTCCGGCACGTCCGGCTGTTTCGCGGTCGACGACACCTTGAAGATGGGCGGCGTGTTCTTCGGCCACGCCGGCCACTGGCACGGCACGCAACCGCTGCGCAGCGGCGACCTGCTCGACGCCCAGGTGGATCCCGCGCGCCGCCAGGCGATCGTGCTCAACCACTCGGCCACGCATCTGCTGCATGCGGCGCTGCGCGAGGTGCTCGGCACCCACGTCACCCAGAAGGGCTCGCTGGTGGCGCCGGAGCGCCTGCGTTTCGATTTCTCGCACCCCAAGCCAGTAAGCCATGGGGAATTGGCTCGCGTCGAGTCGATGGTCAACGCCGAGGTGCGCCGCAACGCGGCCGCCGAGGTGCACCGCATGGGTTACGACGAGGCGATCGCCACTGGTGCCATGGCACTCTTCGGCGAAAAGTACGGCGATGAAGTGCGCGTGCTGAAGATGGGCGACTTTTCCACCGAACTCTGCGGCGGCACGCACGTCAACCGCACCGGCGACATCGGCCTGTTCAAGATCGTCGGTGAATCCGGCGTCGCCTCCGGCGTGCGTCGCATCGAGGCGGTCACCGGCGACGGTGCGCTCGCGCATGTCGCCGAGGAGGAGCGCCGCCTCGCCGATCTCTCCCGTCTGCTCTCCAGCAGCGGCGACGACGCCGTGGAAAAACTGCGCCAGTTGTTCGATCGCCAGAAGAAACTCGAGCGCGAACTGGATTCGCTGCGCAGCAAGGCCGCCGGTTCCGCCACTGCCGACCTGACTGCCTCGGCTGCAGACGTCGACGGCATCAAGGTGGTCGCTGCGCGCCTGGAAGGGTTCGACGCAAAGTCGCTGCGCGACAGCGTCGACCAGCTCAAGCAGCAGCTCGGCGATTGCGTGGTGCTGCTGGCCGGGGCTGCCGACGGCAAGGTCGCGCTGATCGCCGGTGTACACGGCAAGGCGCTGGGCCGGATCAAGGCCGGTGACGTGGTCGCCCATGTCGCGGCGAAGATCGGTGGCAAGGGCGGCGGTCGACCCGACATGGCCCAGGGCGGCGGTTCCGACAGCGCCGACTTGCCGGCGATCCTGGCGGGTCTTGCCGACTGGGTTTCCTCGCGTTGATTCGGCTTAACGACTGCTGCAGCGCCGATTGCACCGGGGAATCGTGCTCAGTTAGTATCCGCGGAGGTCGGTTTTTCGCCAAAAGGCGCAAAGCCGCCAGTCAGGACGCTTAAGGAGTGTTTTGGCTGTGAGCCGGGAAGGCGGTAGGGCCTTCGACGGATCAAAAACGTCGAGCCGCGGATGGACTCACGCTCAGGGGTGAGGCAGGGTCAATCCGCAAGCCTGTGACCAGCAGCATTTTATGGAGTAGCAATCATGTTGATTCTGACCCGCCGGGTCGGTGAGACCCTGATGATCGGCGACGAGGTGACCGTCACCGTTCTTGGCGTGAAAGGCAATCAGGTACGCATCGGCATCAACGCGCCGAAAACCGTGGCCGTCCATCGCGAGGAAATCTACCAGCGAATCCGCGGTGAACACGACGCCGGCAGCGCTCCGGACGACAGCGGCGACCACTGACCACCGTTTCAAGACTTTACCTGGGCCGCGCCGATCAGTATCCTTGCCGGCTCCGCAGTCATGCGGCAAAACCCCGGAGAGATGCCCGAGTGGCCGAAGGGGCTCCCCTGCTAAGGGAGTATCGGGTCAAAAGCCTGATCGAGGGTTCGAATCCCTCTCTCTCCGCCAGATACGCAAAACGCCCCGCGAGGGGCGTTTTGCGTATCTGGCGGAGAGAGGCAGTGGACGAACTCTCCGGTGACTCGGCGCATCCTGCGCCTCACCCTTCGGGCCAGCGGCTTTGCCGCTGTTCGCTCCGGCATCCTGCCTCCGCGAGCGACAAATTCGTCTGGAACGAATTTGGACAGCCGAAGGCTGGCCCCGTAGCGCACAGCGCGAAGGGGTGAATCCCGTGGGTGGGATTCACAATCTCCGCGCCCTCTACGCCACGACGCATTCCATCGAAGCGAGCTCTTGCTTGGCAGGTCGCGCCGAGGCTTCGACTGCGCGCCTCCAGCGCTACGCTCAGCCCGAACGGTTCGGGGAATCAATCCTTGATGTCGAGTTTCTGGCCCGTGGGGCCTCACCTCGTCGCCAATCCACGCAGCTCCACGCGCTCGCCGTCCACCACCAGCACCGACCCCTGTTCGTACCAGTCCCCCAGCACGATCCGCTCGGCCGGCTTTCCGTCCAGTTCGAGACGATGGATGGCTGGCCGATGCGTGTGTCCGTGGATCAACCGCGTCACGCCCGCTCCGCGCAGTGCCGCGGCGACCGCCTCGGCGTTGACGTCCATGATGCTTTCCATGGTGCTGCCGGTGTGTGCCTTGCTGTCGGCGCGGGCCTTGGCGGCAAACGCGCGGCGCGCCTCCAGCGGCATCGCCAGGATCTGCGCCTGCCATTCGGGCGTGCGAACCTGCTTGCGCACGGCCTGGTAGGCGAGGTCATCGGTGCACAGCGTGTCGCCGTGCATCAGCAAGGTGGGCCGGCCCTGGATGTCGCGCACGGTGCCGTCGTCGAGCAGGGTCATGCCGGCGCGGGTGGCGAATGTTTCGCCGAGCAGGAAGTCGCGGTTGCCGACCATGAAATGCACCGGCACACCGGCATCGTGCACGGCGCGGATGGCCTCGGCGATGCGCTGCGGCAACTCGGCATCATCGTCGTCGCCGATCCAGGCTTCCACCAGGTCGCCGAGGATGTACAGCGTGTCGGCGCTTCGCACTTCGTCGCTGGCGAGGTAATTCTCGAACAGGCGGGTGATTTGCGGGCGTGCGGGATCGAGGTGCAGGTCGGCGATGAACAACGTGGCCATGCCGATCAGTTCCCGCCGGACTGCTTCGCCGCCGGCTTGCTGGTCGGCTTGGTGACAGATGCTGCCCTGGCCGGCGCCTTGGCGCTGCTCGCCTGCGCCTGAACCTCTTCGCCGATCACGCTGGCCTTCTCGATCACCACCAGTGGCTCGGGTACGTCGCCGGCGAACGGGCCCAGCGGGCGGGTGGGCAGGGCGGCGATCTTGTCCAGCACGTCCATGCCCTTGGTCACCTTGCCGAACACCGCGAAGCCCCAGGTGAGGCCGCTCTGATTGCCGACGAAATCCAGCCGGCGGTTGTCGACCAGGTTGAAGAAGAACTGCGCGGTGCCGGAATTGGGATCGGCGCCGCGGGCGACGGCGATCGTGCCGCGCAGGTTCGACAACCCGTTGTCCGCCTCGCTGGCGATGGCCGGGCGCGTGCGCTTGGGCTGCAGGTCGCGGGTGTAGAGGCCGCCCTGCACCAGATAGCCGGGGATGACCCGGTGCAGCAGGGTGCCGTCGTAGAAGCCGTCGCGCACATACTGCAGGAAGTTGGCCACGCTCTTGGGCGCCTTGTCCGGATACAGCTCCAGCGTGAGATCGCCCTGCGATGTGTGCAGCAGCACGTGCGGCGGTGCGGCGACGGGCGCGGCGCTCGATGTGGCCGGTGCAGGTTTGCCCGCCTGCGCGGCGGCGCCGAACGGAACGAGCAGGAGCAGGGCGATCAGCAGGGATTTGAGCATGGCAGCGAGCGATCCGGACCGGCATTCACGAGGCGGGCGTCCATGATACGCGGCATGGCATCGGCATGCCGCGAAAAAGGCGGATCACTTGTTCGCGAGATCCAGTTTCACCCCAAGTTCGGTCATCGGCGCCTTTTCCTGTTGCAGGTCGGCTTCGGTGAGCGGGTGCTGCTCGCCCCATCCCGGCGGGAGTTTCAGGCGCAGCGAGCGGGCGCTGGCTGCCAGTTGCATCTGCGGCAGCGACTCGGCGCGGCGGGCGCGGCGGAACAGCACGGCCAGACGCAACAGCGCGGTGATGTGCTTCGCCAGCGCGCGATAACGCAGCGGCAGGCTGGCGATGATGGACTTGTCCGGCTTGCGCCGGTGCAGTTCGATCACCGCGGCCAGCAATTCCTGCTCCTGCCGCGAGAAGCCAGCCAGGTCGGCATGACGCAGGATGTAGGCGCCGTGGCGATGATGTTGGCTGTGCGCGATGGCCAGGCCGATCTCGTGCACCCGCGCGGCCCAGGACAGCCACTCACGCGCATCGGCGTCGAGCTTCCAGTTGCGCGCGACCTGGTCGAACAGCATCAGTGCCGTCGCTTCCACTCGCCGTGCCTGCGCGCGGTCGACGCCGTAGCGGGTCGCCAGCGCGTCGATGCTGGCGGTGCGCGGGTCGCTGCCGCCGGCGCGGCCGAGCAGGTCCCACAGCAGTCCTTCGCGCATCGAGCTTTCGCACACGCGCAGCCGCTCGATGCCCAGCGCGGTGAAGGCCGCTTCCATGATCATCACGCCGCCGGCGAACACCGGCGTGCGTTCGGGAACCAGGCCCGGCAGCTTGAGCGTGCCGACCTGGCCCTGCTCGATCAGCGCGTCGCGCAGGGCGGCCAGCGCCGCGGGCGTGATGCCGTCGTCGGAAAGCTCCATGGCCAGTGCTACCGCGCCGATCGACTTGGTGGTGCCGGACGAGCCGAACGCATCCTGCCAGCCCGATTCGCGATAGTCCTCCGCGAACTGCTGCAGCAGCACGCCGATCTCGCTCAGGCCGCGCTGCCAGCGCGCGCGGGTGATCTTGCCGCCGGGGAAGAAACGCAGGGTCGAAGCGATGCAGCCGGCCTGCACGCTCTCGGTGTGCAACGGCGCGAGGCCGCGGCCGATGATGAATTCGGTGCTGCCGCCGCCGACGTCGATGACCAGCCGCGGTTCGCGCGAGGCGGGCAGGTCGTGCGCGGCGCCTAGGAAGATCAGGCGGCCCTCCTCGCGGCCGGAGACCACCTCGATCGGGTGGCCCAGCGCGGCTTCCGCCGCGGTCAGAAAGGTTTGCGGCGAGGCGAGCTGGCGCACGGTATTGGTCGCCACGGCGCGCACGCGCGCGGTGGGCAAGCCGGCGATGCGCTGGCCGAAGCGGGCCAGGCAGGCCAGTGCGCGCGCGCGCCGCTCGGCATCCAGGCTGCCGTCGGCGCGCAGGCCGGCGGCCATGCGCACGGTGTCGCGCAGGCGGTCGATCACCCGCGGTTCGCCATGCTCCATGCGCGCCACCACCATGTGGAAGCTGTTCGAGCCCATGTCGATGGCGGCCATCAGTTCGCCATCGCGGATCGGCGTTTGTTCGACTGCGCTCAATCCGGCGCTCCGGCAATCGCGAAGTGCGGATTCTCGCACGCGTGCGCGCATTGCAGGCGGCTCACGGGCACAGTCGTTCCAGCAGCGTCTGCTGCGCGCTGTACGGCGGGTTGTCGCCGGGCTCGGCGCGGGTGTAGCGGCCGTCGCTGTCGAGCAGCCACGCCTGGGTGTTGTCGGCCAGGCCGTTGGCCAGCGTCTCGTCGTAGACACGCGCGGCCAGCTGCGGATCGAGGATGGGGAAGGCGATCTCGATCCGCCGCATCAGGTTGCGCTCCATCCAGTCGGCGCTGGCGCAGTAGATTTCCGCCTCGCCATCGTTGGCGAACCAGTACACCCGGCTGTGTTCGAGGAAACGCCCGACGATCGAGCGCACCCGGATGCGCTCGGAGACGCCGGGCAGGCCGGGTCGCAAGGTGCAGGCGCCGCGCACGATCAGGTCGATCTCCACGCCGGCCTGCGAGGCGGTGTACAGCGCGGTGATCACCTTCGCCTCGTTGAGCGCGTTGAGCTTGGCCACGATGCGCGCCGGTCGCCCCGCGCGGGCGTGTTCGGTCTCGCGCTCGATCCGGGCCAGCACGCCGCGATACAGCGTGAACGGCGAATGCAGCAGGCGCTTCAGCTCGATCACCGGGCCCAGTCCGGACAGCTGCTGGAACACCTTGTGCAAGTCCTCGCCGATTTCGGGGTTGGCGGTCATCAGGCCGATGTCGGTGTACACGCGGCTGTTGGCCTGGTGGTAGTTGCCGGTGGACAGGTGCGCGTAGCGGCGCAAGGTGTCGCCCTCGCGGCGAACGATCAGCATCATCTTGGCGTGGGTCTTGTAACCCACCACGCCGTACACCACCTGCACGCCGGCCTCCTGCAGCCGCGTTGCCAGGCGGATGTTGGCCTCCTCGTCGAAGCGCGCCCGCAGTTCGATCACCACGGTGACGTCCTTGCCGTGGCGCGCGGCCTCCACCAGCAGGTCGACCAGCGGGGTGTCCTCGCCGGCGCGGTACAGGGTCTGCTTGATCGCCAGCACCTGCGGGTCGGCGGCGGCCTGGCGCAGCAGGTCGATCACCGCGGCGAAGCTCTGGTAGGGATGGTGCAGCAGCACGTCGCCCTTGGCGATCACCTCGAATTTGTTCAGGCTGCTGTCCAGCGACGGCGGCAACTGCGGGGTGAAGCGCGGAAACTTCAGCTCCGCACGGTCCAGCCAGTCGTAGATCAGGCCGGCGCGGATGATGTTGACCGGGCCGTCGCAGCGGTAGACGTCGGCCTCGCCGAGCTGGAATTTCTCCACCAGCAGCGCGGTGATCGCCTGCGGGCAATCCTCGGCGATCTCCAGCCGCACCGGGCGCGCGTAGCCGCGGCCGAGCAACTCCTCGCTGAGGGCGAGCGCGAGGTTCTCGACCTCCGCCTCCTCGACGATCAGCTCGCTGTTGCGGGTGACGCGGAACTGGTACGAGCCGAGCACCTTGAGGCCGGGGAACATCAGGTCGACGAAAGCCTGCAGCAACTCCGCCAGGAACACGAAGTGATGGCCACGGCCGCTGACCTCGGCGGGCACGCGGATGATCCGCGGCAGCGACCGCGGTGCGCGCACCAGGGCCAGATGGCCTTCATGGCCGAAGGCGTCGCGGCCCTTCAGCACGACCGCGATGTTCAGCGTCTTGTTGAGGATGCGCGGGAACGGATGCGCCGGGTCCAGCCCCAGCGGCGACAGCACCGGCAGCACCTCGTGCTCGAAATAGCCCTGCAGCCAGCGTCGCTGGCGCGGCGTCCACTGCTTGCGGGTGAGGATATGGATGTGTTCCTGCTCCAGCTGCGGGCGGATCTGTTCCCGCCACGCGGCGTAGACCTCGGCCACCAGGTCCAGCACCCGGCCGCGGATGCGCGCCAGCAATTCGCCGGAGGGGACGCCATCCGGGCCCGGCGCGGCCGAGCCGTAGGCGTGATGATGCTTGAGCATGGCCACGCGCACCTCGAAGAACTCGTCGAGGTTGTTCGCCACGATGCTCATGTAGCGCACGCGTTCGAGCAGGGGCACGCTGGCATCGCGGGCCATCGCCAGCACGCGGAAGTTGAACTCCAGGGCGGCCAGCTCGCGGCTGAAGTACAGCTGCGGGGCGGCAAGGTCGATGGCGGGTACGCGGGCGGAAGGTCTGGACATGGCCCATTCTGGCCCATGGCGGTGGACGATGCATGATGCGCCGGCGCGCAAAGGACCTTCAGCGGCGGATCAATCCTGCCGCCAGGCGGAGACTGGCGCGCTGCCGCGGCAGGCGGGCTCGATGCACGGGCCGAACGGTTGTGCGTGCTGCTGGCTGTCCGGGTTGTCCTTGGTCTCGATCCGGCGCTTGCGCAGCTCCAGCAGCAGCGGCGTCAGTTCGGTGATGCGGCCCTGGATGCGTGCGCGGGCGTAGTAATCCAGGTCGTTGCGCTTGAGCAGACGCTGCAGTTGTTCCATCGCGTCGAACGGGCGGCCGGAGTAATAGCTGGCATCGGCGAACGCCTCGCCGGCACGCACGTTGTCGCCGGCTGCGTCGCTGGCGCGGGCGTAGGCGCTGTAGATCTCCGGTTCGCTGGCGTCGTCCAGCAGGGGGCGCAGCAAGCTGGCGGCGAGGCCGGCCTGCGCCTTGTCGCCGCCGGCGGTGAGCGCCTTGGCGTAGGCCAGCGCCACCGCGCGGTTGCGCGGCGATTGCTCGTTGAGGTCCTGGTAGATGGCGAGCGCCGCGGCACGCTGGCCGGCTTGCAACCTGGCATCGGCCAGCGCGAGCTTGAGGATCAGGTTGTCCGGCGCGTCGCGCAGCAACGGCTGCAACTGCGCCACCGCCTGTGCGCCGCGGCCGCTGCGGGTAAGTGCCAGCGCATAGCCGTAATGGTTGGCCGGGGTGTCGAACGCAGGCCGGTCCTGCAGGTTGGAGCCGTAGTACGTCGCTTCGCGGGTGGCGTCGCCGGCCAGCACGCGCACGCGTTCGCGCATCAGCTGGTAGGTGTCGAGCGGGCCGGGCCTGGGCGTGTCCAGCAGCGAGGTCGGGTCCTTGACGAAGGCGATCGGCGCGGTGTGCTGCTGCCACTGCTGCACGTCCATGACGGTGCCCGAGGGCCGCAGCTTCTGCGCCGCCACCAGTGCGCCGGCACGCGCCTTGGCGTCGCTGATGCGCATGCTGGTCACCGGATGGGTCTGCAGCAGGACGGGCACGTCGTCGCCACCGGCGCCGGTGCTGAGCACGTCCTGCATGCGCTGGAAAAAGGCCGCCATCGCTTCCGGGTCGAAACCGGCCTTGGCGAGGGTCTGGATGCCGACGCGGTCGGCCTCGATCTCGTCCTTGCGGGTGAAGTTGATCGAACGCTGCGCGATCAGGCCCTGGCCGCCGGCGAGCACCGCCATCGGCGCGTCGCCGCTGTGGCTGCCGGCGCCGGCCAGTACCGCACCCAGCAGCACCAGCGCCATCAGCGGTGCATCCTTGCGCGAGGCCTCGAATGCCCGCTGCAGGTGGTTCTGGGTGATGTGGCCGATCTCGTGCGCGATCACGCCGGCCAGTTCGCTCTCGTCGCGGGTGATGACGAACAGCCCGGAGTTGACCGCGATGTAGCCGCCCGGCGCGGCGAAGGCGTTGATCTCCGGGTCCTTCACGATGAAGAAGGCGAAGTGGTCCTTGGGCTTGTCGGAGTTGGATGCCAGGCGATGGCCGAGATCGTTGACGTAGTCGTCCAGCAGCGGGTCGTCGACCACCATGTCCAGCGCGCGCATCTGGCGCAGCATGGAGGCGCCGTAATCACGCGCCTCCTGCGGCGAGATCAGCGCGTCGGCCGAGCTGCCAAGGTCGGGCAGGCGCACGTCGTCCTGCGCGCTGGCCATGCAGGTCAGGCCGGCGCAGAGCAGCGCAGTCAGAACACGCCGGGCGGGTCGTCGTGGTGTCATGGCCATGGCTAGGGGCGTGGGCGGTAGAAACTTTCGAGGCGAAAAAGTGGCTGTGTGAGGACAGATTTTTGGCGATTCGCCGGCCCATGGTGGTTCCATGGGCCAAGAATCGGCGGAAATATGGACCGCGCAGACGCTTTTGCAGCCCGGAAGATTTCTACCGCCCACGCTCCTGGGCGACAATAGCATTGTGACCGCCCCGGGCGGCGTCGGTTCCCACCTTGCCTGTTGTCCCGGACGCCCCCATTTACAGGCCGTTCCCCCGTTTTGCGGAGTTGTCGTGATGTCGAAGATCGAGGTCTATTCCACCGCGGTGTGTCCTTACTGCGTGGCCGCCAAGAACCTGCTCAAGGCCCGTGGGCTGGAGTGGACCGAGGTGCGCGTGGACACCGACCCGTCCCAGCGCGAGGCGATGCTGACGCGCAGCGGTGGCGCGCGCACCGTGCCGCAGATCTTCATCAACGATCACCACGTCGGTGGCTTCGACGACCTGGCGGCGGCCGACCGCAGCGGCAAACTGGCGCAATTGCTGGAGGCGGGCGCATGAGCGACAAGCTGGCCGAATTCACCGCGTTCCGCCAACGCATGAACGAGCGCATCCTGGCCGAGGACAACCAGGTCGTGCGGCGCTTCTTCGCGCTGGACACGCAGACCTACAAGGCGGGCGCACTGGACGTGAAGACCAAGGAGATGCTGGGCCTGGTCGCCTCGATGGTGCTGCGCTGCGACGACTGCATCAGCTACCACGTGGCCCAGTGCAAGGAAGCCGGCGTGCAGCGCGACGAGTTCTTCGAGGTGTTCAGCGTGGGCCTGGTGGTGGGCGGCTCGATCGTGATCCCGCATCTGCGCCGCGCGGTGGATTTCCTGGACCAGCTGGAGAACGGCGAGTCCGGTGCGCCGGAGTGCGCCGACCACGCTTGAGACGCCCGCGCGCATGCGGCTTTCCGCAACGCTCCATGCGAGGATTTGCAACGACTTGCGCGGCGGACGGGTGTCCGGCATTGGGGCGCATGAGCGATAATGGGCGGTCTTGACGCGCGCCTCGCGCGCCGTGCATGCGATCAGCCCCCAAGGAGTCCCCCCATGAACAACACCATCGCCGTGATCCCGGGCGACGGCATCGGCCCGGAGATCATGACCGCCACGCTGCGCGTGCTCGACGCGCTGGACTGCGGCCTGAAATACGACTTCGTCGACGCCGGCATGGTCGCGCTGGAGAAGCACGGCGACCTGCTGCCCAAGGCCACGCTGGACAAGATCGCCGAGCACAAGGTCGCGCTGAAGGGCCCGCTGACCACGCCGATCGGCGGCGGCTTCACCTCGGTCAATGTGACCCTGCGCCGGCACTTCGACCTGTACGCGAACGTGCGCCCGGCGGTGAGCTTCCCGGGCACCAAGTCGCGCTACGAGAACATCGACATCATCACCGTGCGCGAGAACACCGAAGGCGCCTACCGCTCCGAGGGACAGACCCTGTCCGCCGACGGCGAGATCGCCGAGTCGGTGGCGCGCAACACCCGCAAGGGCAGCAGCCGCATCGTGCGCTACGCGTTCGAGCTGGCGGTGAAGAAGGGCCGCAAGAAGGTCACCGCGGTGCACAAGGCGAACATCCTGAAGACCAGCTCGGGCCTGTTCCTCAACGTGGCGCGCGAGATCGCGAAGGAATACCCGCAGATCGAGTTCAACGAGATGATCGTGGACAACACCTGCATGCAGCTGGTGATGAACCCGTACCAGTTCGACGTGATCGTCACCACCAACCTGTTCGGCGACATCCTCTCGGACCTGTGCGCCGGCCTGGTCGGCGGCCTCGGCCTGGCGCCGGGCGACAACATCGGCGAGCACGCGGCGATCTTCGAGGCGGTGCACGGCTCGGCACCGGACATCGCGGGCAAGGGTATCGCCAACCCCTGCGCGCTGCTGCTGGCCGCGGCCGACATGCTCGACTACCTGGACATGGTGGCCAAGGGCGACAAGCTGCGCGCCGCGATCCGCGACACCATGACGAACGATCGCGACAGCGTGACGCCGGACATCGGCGGCAAGGGCAGCACCGGCAGCTTCGCCGACGCCATCGTGAAGCGCCTCGCGGCCTGATCCGGGACGCCGCTGGGCGCAATGAAGGCCGCGGCATGCCGCGGCCTTTTCGTTGGATCGGCGCGGGATGGTGGTGCCCCGGCCGGTGTCATGCCGTTGACGGGATACGCCGTTGGCGCGCATCGCGAGGCAGGCTTGCCGTGCACGGTTTGCGCGAGGCGCCGCCGGTTCAGTGTTGCGCCGCCCGGTAGTGACCGGGTTCCGCGCGAGAGGGAATGGCGATGCGGTTCCAGCTGTTGATCGCGATCACTGCCATGTTGAGGTCGATCAGCTGTTCTTCGCTGAATTCGGTGCGGGCTTGTTCGTAGACCTCGTCCGGCACGCCGTGCACCGGGTCGAGCCGGGTCACCGCCTCGCACCAGGCCAGCGCGGCACGCTCGCGCGGGCTGTAGAACGGCGCCTCGCGCCAGGCCTGCAGCACGTACAGGCGCTGCTCGGTCTCGCCGGCGGCGCGGGCATCCTTGCTGTGCATGTCCAGGCAGTAGGCGCAACCGTTGAGTTGGGAAACGCGCATCTGTACCAGTTCGATCAGACTTTGTTCGATGCCGGAGTTCTTGATGTATTCGCCCAGGGCGAACAGGGGCTTCACGGCGTCGAGGCGCTTGTTGATGTTGAAACGAGGCATGGGGTTCTCCTTGCGGTGTGCGGCCGGGACCGGCCGTTCAGTGCAAGGACGTGGGCGCCGTCGATTTCGTGACCGCCGCCAGCCGGGCAAGCTTGCCGGGGTGGCGCAGGGCATGCACCGCGGTGATGCGTTCGCCGTCGTCGTCGATCCAGCTGGCCGAGACCAGCGTGTCGCCCTGCCAGCCGAACAGGGCCGGCGTACCGTTGAGCTGACGGATTTCGTGGCGCACGCCACCATGGCGCTGCTGCTGCAGCGCGATCTGCATGTACAGCCGGGCCAGCCGCTCGGCGCCGTGCAGCGGGTGCAGGGTGGCCCGCGCCAGGCCGCCGCCGTCGGATACGCTCATGGCGTCTTCGGTAAACAAGGCACGCAACGTGGGCATGTCCGGCTGCTGCAGCGCCTGCATGAAGCGTTCGAGCAGGCGCCGCTGGATGTCGGCGTTCGGCATCGTCTGGCGCGGTCGATCCTCGCGCAGCCGCTGCTTCGCCCGGTGCACGCGCTGGCGGCAGGCGTCTTCGCTGATTTCCAGCATCGAGGCCGTTTCGGCGTGGCTGTAGTCGAACACTTCGCGCAGCAGGAAGGCGGCACGCTCCTCGGGGCTCAGCCGCTCCAGCAACAGCAGAAAGGTGAGGGTGAGGCTTTCGGCGCGTTCCAGTTGCGCCTCGGGCTGGTCGGCATCCACGGTCAGCGGCTCCGGCAGCCAGGGGCCGGAGTAGTGCGCGCGTTCGGTCTTGGCCCGGCGCAGGCGATCCAGCGCGATGCGCGTGGTCACGGTGACCAGCCAGGCTTCCGGGTCGTCCAGCGCGGCGACATTCTGTGCGTGCCAGCGCAGCCAGGCATCGTGCAGCACGTCCTCGGCGTCGGCGGGCGTGCCGAGCATGCGGTAGGCCAGACCGAACAGGCGCTGGCGGTGTTGCTGAAACAGGGCGGTTTGCGAATCCATGAGGCACTCCGGGGAAAGGATGCTGCCAGGACGCATGGATGGAGCGAAACGTGACCGCTAGCGGAGCAATGGCCAGGGAGCCAGGAAAATCAGCCACAACAGCACAAGGATGCCGACGTATTTTCCGGCCTTGTACAGCTTCTTGTGACGCCGCTTGAACGCCGCCTTCCATTGATGCATGGCGCCCTTGCGCTGGCTCCACGCGTACAGGCGGTTGACGAAGCCGGTCTTCTCGGTACCGGTGTCGCTGTTGGGCGAAGCGGTGATCTTGCCCATGAACGCGCCCACGCGATGGTTGATCGCACTCATCCAGCGCGTGCGCAGCGGGCGCTCCACGTCGGCGAACAGGATCACCCGGGTCTGGTCGGTCTTGTTCTCCACCCAGTGCACGAAGGTCTCGTCGAACACCACGTCCTTGCCGTCGCCCCAGGCGTGCTCTTCGCCATCGACGAAGATGCGGCAGTCGCGCGAGTTCGGCGTGATCAGGCCCAAGTGATAGCGCAGCGAACCGGCAAACGGATCGCGATGCGGATTGAGCTTGCTGTTGGGCGCCAGCGTGGCGAACATCGCCGCCTTGATTCCGGGGATCGCATTGAGCAGTTCCACCGTCTTCGGACACAACGCCTGCGCCGACGCCAGCGGCTCGCCGTACCACTTGAGGTAGAAGCGCTTCCAGCCCTGCTTGATGAAGCTGTTGAAACTGGCGTCGTCGTTCTTCGTGGTGCCGCGAATGTGTCCCCGGTCCGTCAGGTGCAGCGCCTCGGCCCGGATCGTCTCCCAGTTTGCCTGCAGCAAATCCAGCTCGGGAAATCCGCGGCGGTCGAGTATCGGCTTGGCCGGCACCGCGGAGAACGCGTACATCAGCAGGTTGTAAGGCGCGAACACTGCCGAGTGATCCACCAGCTGGCGGTCGAAACGCAACCGCACCCGCCCGCGCAAATGCACCAGCAGCACGCACAGTGCGAAGAAGGCGAACAAGAGCAACAGGATGAGGCGCGGCGTCACGAACATGGGCAGAGGAACCACGGAGCCAGCAATGTCGTGATTCTACTCGACCGATGGCAACATCAGTTGACGGCGGCCCGGCCGGACGCCATTTCGTGCGACTTGTCTTTACGGCAACAGGCGCGATTTGCGCTTGAGGAAACTGCCGGCAATCCACATCAACCGTATGGCGGAAACCGCCAACGCCGTGCCCAGGCCGAGAACCAGCATGATCTGGAACAGTTGCATCAAAAGTGCGGTTGACATGGCGGTCCTTGCTTGGTCGTGAGAGGCGAAAACTCGGTCTTGGCTTTGGCAACGGCAACACATTCTACGTGACGGGGCCGGTACCACGTGCGATCACGTTCTTCAGCCACCGGATGCGGATTCGCGCGTGCGCCGTTTCCGCAGCCAGGTTGGCCAGCCTCGACGGGTCACCGCGTTCAAGGCTTGCCCCCCAACTGTTTGGCACGATTTCCCATGGACGTGCCGGCAATGGATCGTTGGACACCGGCAAATCCAACCTGCGTTCCGCGTCGCGGCTGGTCAACCGCGCGCAGCGCATCGGGTGTTCACCATGATGGCAGGAGTGGTGTTGCCTGGCAGGTATTCCGCTACCGGGCTTCCGAACGCCGAAAACCGAAAGCCAGCTCCTACATCATCTCCGCCGCAAAGTCCGCCAACCGCGACCTCTCTCCCCGCCGCAACGTGATGTGCGCCGAATGCTCCCAGCTCTTGAAGCGATCCACCGCATAGGTAAGCCCGGAGGTGGTTTCGGTGAGGTAGGGAGTATCGATCTGTTCGACGTTGCCTAGGCAGACGATCTTGGTGCCGGGGCCTGCGCGGGTGATCAGGGTCTTCATCTGCTTCGGGGTGAGGTTCTGGGCCTCGTCGATGATCAGGTAGCGTGACAGGAAGGTGCGCCCACGCATGAAGTTGAGCGAGCGGATCTTGATGCGCGAGGCAAGCAGGTCGTTGGTGGCCTGGCGGCCCCAGCTGCCGCCGTCCTCGGGGTTGGCGAGCACTTCGAGGTTGTCGGTGAGCGCGCCCATCCACGGCGTCATCTTTTCTTCCTCGGTGCCGGGCAGGAAGCCGATGTCCTCGCCGACGGAAACAGTGGCGCGGGTCATGATGATCTCGCGGTAACGCTGCTGGTCCATCACTTGGGCGAGGCCGGCGGCCAGCGCCAGCAAGGTCTTGCCGGTGCCGGCGTTGCCGAGCAGGGTGACGAAGTCGATCTCCGGGTCCATCAGCGCGTTGAGCGCGAAGTTCTGCTCGCGGTTGCGCGCACCGATGCCCCAGACGTGATGGTTGGCGTGCGAGTGGTCGTCCAGAAGCATGAGCGTCGCGTGCTCGTCGTCCAGCTTTTGCACGCGCAGTTCGATCTCGTTCTCGCCGGGCAGGTAGAGGCACTCGTTGGGATGCCACGCCTCGTCCTCGCGGCGATCGAGCTGGTAATAGGTGCGGCCGTGATCGGTCCACGAGTGCACTTCCGGGTGCAGCTCCCAGAAGTTCGCCGGCAGTTCGGTCGAGCCGGTGTAGAGCAGGGAGAAATCGTCGAGCGCGCGGTCGTTCTCGTAATCCTCCGCAACCAGGCCGTTGATGCCGGCCTTGATGCGCAGGTTGATGTCCTTGGTGACCAGGATCACGTCGCGATCCTGGTTTTGGTCGCGCAGCTCGATCACCGCGGCGAGGATCTGGTTGTCGGCCTTGGTGTGGCCGTTGCTGGTGATGCGATGCTGGAAATAGAGGCGACCGGCCGAGCCGCCGCGCTTGAGCTTGACGCCTTGCGGATTGGCCAGTTCCAGCCCTTCCGCCAGGTCGTGCTGCTTGCCGGCCTCGATCAGTTCGTTGAGGAAGCGACTGACCTGGCGGCCGTTGCGCGAGACTTCCGAAGCACCTTTCTTCTTCTCGTCCAGCTCCTCCAGGACGGTCATGGGGATGAAGACGTCGTGTTCCTCGAAGCGGAACAGCGAGGTCGGGTCATGCAGCAGGACGTTGGTGTCGAGAGCGTAGATGCGCTTGCTTCCGGTCATGCGGAAGTGTCCTCGCTGGTGGGTGGGCAAAGCGGATGGCGACAACTCATCAGGGCGAATGGCTCAGGCGGCGGGGATCGCGTCAAGCACGGCCTGCGCGTGGCCGGGGACTTTCACCCCGCGCCATTCGGCGGCGAGCTTGCCGTCGGGGTCGATCAGGAAGGTGCTGCGCACGATGCCGAGGTGGCGCTTGCCGTAGAGCACCTTCTCGTGGATCACGTCGAAGGCCTGGCACCAGGTTTCGTCGGCGTCGGATATCAGCGGGAACGGCAGCTCCTGCTTCGCGGCAAAGTTGGCGTGTGATTTCGGTGAGTCGCGTGACACGCCGATGACCTGCGCGTGACGTTGGCGGAACTTCGAGTGCAAGTCGCGGAAGTCCCTGGCCTCGTTGGTGCAGCCGGGGGTCGAATCCTTCGGATAGAAGTACACGACCAGCCATTGGCCGCGGTAGTCGGAAAGCTTCAGCTCGGTGCCGTCGCCGGTGGTGCCTTTCAGTGCGGGAAGTTTCTTGCCGATGGCGGGCATGGGGCATCCTGCGCGGTCTGCGCGGCCGTGCTTGCGGTGGGATGGAAGGGAGACGTGGCGCGGATGACGACAGTGCGGCGGCGAGGCGACCGGGCAAGCCGGGGCCGGCTGGCGTGAATCGACTCGCGGTTCTGCAATGCTGACGTCCTCCGGCAGGGCCACGGCCACAGACTAGCGCGCCCGGGGTGGCGGATGACAGGTCTTGTCAGGGCAAGGCGTTCGCGCGATGCTCGGCGGACGGCAACACTTCAGAACTTCACCGGGTCCATGATCGCGTCGAGGTTCATGCCGTCGCACAGTTCCAGGAAATCGTCGCGCAAGGCGGCGATGTGGATGTCCGCCGGGATGCCGATGGTGAACTGGGCCTGGAACATCTCCGCGCCGGTCTGCATGGCGCGATAGCGGGTAGAGTTCAACTGCTCCACGCTGATTTCGTGCTGGGCGAAGAACTCCACGATGCGGGCGACGATGCCGGGGCGATCGGCGGCCACCACTTCCACCAGATAAGGCAGCTGCGCGCTGTTGCCGCGCTGGCCGGTGCGGTAGTGCACCAGGCGCAGGCTTTCGTCGCGGGCCAGCTTGGTCAGTGCGGTTTCCAGCTTGGCCAGCGCATCCCAGGCGCCGCTGGCGAGCAGCATCAGCGAGACCTCGGTGCCGATGGTGGAGACGCGCGATTCGGAAAGGTTGCAGCCGGCGTCGGCAATGCGGCGGGCCAGCGCCAGCAGCGGCGACTTGTCGGCCGGAGTGAGCGCCTGGATCAGCAACTGGCTGTCGCCAGTCGTGCGTCCGGCCGCGTGCGAGGCAGTGGAGGGAGATTTCAAGGAGGTCCACCTGTGGGCAGCATTCCGCCCGATGCGGAAGCATCAGGTTACTCCCATCGAGCTTACTTGCCCGTCTTGCGAAGCGGCAAGTAACATGCAGGGCTTGCCGTTGCAGCGGAATCGAGCACGTGGACATTCGTGGAAGCATCTGTGCGCTGGTCACGCCGTTCGCGGCCGACGACAGCCTCGACCTGGCGGCGTTCGGCCGCCTGATCGAACAGCAGATCGCCGGCGGCACCCAGGCGCTGGTGGTGGCCGGCTCGACCGGCGAGGCGCACATGCTGGAGGCGGGCGAGTTCGACCGCCTGCTGACGTTCGCGATCGAGCGCGTGGCAGGTCGCGTGCCGGTGATTGCCGGCACCGGCGAGGCCGGTACCGCGAAGACCATCGCTGCCACGCGTCGTGCGCAGGAGCTGGGCGCGGATGCGGCACTGGTGGTGGTGCCGTACTACGTGCGCCCCACGCAGGAGGGCCTGTGGCGACACTTCACCGCGGTCGCCGATGCAGGCGGCTTGCCGGTGCTGCTCTACAACGTGCCCGGTCGCACCGGTTGCGACCTGCTGCCGGAGACGGTGGCGCGCCTGAGCGAGCATCCGGCGATCATCGGCATCAAGGAAGCGCGGGGCGATGCGCCGCGGATCGCCGCGCTGGCGGAACTTGCGCGCGCGGATTTCGTCTATCTGTCCGGTGACGACGCCAGCGCCGGTGTGGCGATGCTTGCCGGTGCGGCCGGCACCGTCTCGGTGGTGGCCAACCTGGTACCGCGGCCGTTCCGCGCCCTGTGCGACGCCGCCACGGCGGGCGACGAGGCGGCCACGGCACGGTGCCGGGATGCACTGGAACCCTTGCTGCACGCGCTGGACTGCGCGCCCAATCCGATCGCGGTCAAGGCCGGACTGCCGCCGCTGGGGCTGGGCTCGGCCCGGCCGCGGTTGCCGCTGGTGGAACTGCCCGACGGCCCGGATCGCGCCCGCTTGCACCAGGCGCTGTCCAGTCTGTCATCCTAGACACCTGTGCCCGCTGATCCGGGCCTGGCTCACTCACGGAATCCGATTCGATGAAGAAAACCTCGCTCCTCGTGGCCTTGCCGGCCGTCGCGCTCGCCGGCCTGCTGCTCTCCGGTTGCGGCATGTTCCGTTCGCACAGCGCCTGGCAGAAGGCCCGGCAGGAGGCGCCGCTGGAGATTCCGCCCAGCATGGATCGTCCCTCCACCAGCGACGCCCTGGTGATTCCGCCGCCGGGCGCGAACCAGCCGACGGCGGACGGCGCGACTGCCTCCGTGGCGGGCGTGCCGGGCCAGGCAGGGCAGATCTCCGACGGCTTCGTGCACGAGGGCACGGTCGACAGCGTGTACCAGCAGGTGGGCAAGGTGCTGGCCGACGGCAAGGCGGGCCAACTGGTCAGCCACGACGACGCCACGCACTCCTACGTGGTCAGCGTGACGGCGGCCGCCACCGGCAAGAAGCGCGGTTTCTTCTCGCGGCTGTTCGGCCGGCACCGGGATGATTCTGCCAGCACCGCCGGTGGCGGCATGCACCAGGTACAGGTCAACGTGGAGAGCCGCGGCGACGCCGGCAGCGAGATCCGCGCGCAGAGCGATTCGCTGGGCGCGGTGGCCAAGGTGATCGATCGGCTGAAGTCGAAGCTGGATTGATCGCAAGCGCGCCACGCATGCGAAAACGCCGCCCGGAGGGGCGGCGTTTTCGTTTCGACATCGTGACGGCAGGCCGGTTCAGCGCTCGAGCAACGCCAGCTTGTCCGGCTTGCCTTCCCAGTCGCCGGCGTCGGCGGGAGCGTCCTTGCGCTCGGTGATCACCGGCCAGCTCTTGGCCAGCTCGGCGTTGAGCGCCACCAGCGGCTCCTGCCCCACCGGCACGTCGTCCTCCGGGTAGATCGCGTTGATCGGGCACTCCGGCTCGCACAGGGTGCAGTCGATGCACTCGTCCGGGTCGATCACCAGGAAGTTCGGGCCTTCGTGAAAGGCATCCACCGGGCACACCTCGACGCAATCGGTGTACTTGCACTTGATGCAGTTGTCGATGACGACGAAAGTCATGAAGTCAACTCGGCTGTAGGAAGGGGCAGATGGAACGCTCTTCTGAAAAACGATGCAGATCCACGGCAAAGTACACCGAAGGGCTCTCGCGGGGTTCGGCAGAGGGCTCTTTTGGAAAGTGCGGCCATGGATGGCCGCTTCTGATCCGGCCGAAGGCCCGGAACTCCCTGCTGTCCGGATGTTCCCGGACAACCGCGATCGGGGATGATCGCACAGGTGACAGACAGTGCGGCCATGGATGGCTGCTTTTGATCCAGCCGATAGCCGGTAACCTTGGGCTACCGCACTCCTTCCAGACCATGGCAATCATGGAAGATTGCACAACCAAATGGCGCTCCCTACGAGACTCGAACTCGTGTTCCCGCCTTGAGAGGGCGGTGTCCTGGGCCACTAGACGAAGGGAGCGTTGTGCGGCGAAGCGCGCTAGTATAGCGGAATTGCTTCGCGCGGCAACGCCCGATCGACGCGCGTCGAAGCCTGTCGCGCAGGGGCGCATTGCCGTCCTGCCGCGACATCGTTGATGCTCGGCATCGTGAACATGGCAAGCACGGGACGCCTGCGTCCCGCAAGGATTCCAACCGCTTGAACCCCACACCAGGCACCGACTCCACCCCCGCGCTGCGGATCATCCCGCGCGACCAGCACATCATTTCGCGGGCGAACATCAGCAAGGCCGCACTGCGCGTGCTGTACCGGCTGCACGACGCCGGCTACGCCGCCTACCTCGTCGGTGGCGCGGTGCGCGACCTGCTGCTGGGGTTTCGTCCCAAGGATTTCGACGTCGCCACCGACGCCACGCCGGAGGAAGTCAAGAAGCTGTTCCGCAACTGCCGCCTGATCGGGCGGCGGTTCCGCCTGGCGCACGTGGTGTTCGGACCGGAGATCATCGAGGTGGCCACCTTCCGCGGCACCGGCGAGGAAGGTGAGGGCGACCGCCACATCGTCGACGGCCGCATCGTGCGCGACAACATCTGGGGCACCATCGAGGAGGACGCGCTGCGCCGCGATTTCCGCGTCAACGCCCTGTATTACGACATCAGCGATTTCTCCGTGCGCGACTACGTCGGCGGCATGCAAGACCTGCACGATCGCGTGCTGCGCCTGATCGGCGATCCCGAGGTGCGCTACCACGAAGATCCGGTGCGCATGCTGCGTGCCGCGCGGCTGGCGGGCAAGCTCGGCATGCGCATCGACGCCGCCGCGGCGGCGCCGTTCGAATCGCTGGGGCCGCTGCTGGCCGACGCCGCGCCGGCGCGGCTGTTCGACGAATCGCTGAAGATGTTCCTGGCCGGCAACGGCCTGAAGAGCTTCCGCATGCTGGAACAATGCGGCCTGCTGAAGTTCCTGTTCCCGGCCACGGCGCGTGCGCTCCGGCGCGGCGATGCGGCGTTGCGTTCGCTGGTGGAGCAGGGCCTGGCCAACACCGATGCGCGCATCGGCGAAGGCAAGTCGGTCACTCCCGCGTTCCTGTTCGCGGTGTTGCTGTGGGGCGAGGTGCGCGACGAGGCCCAGCTCGGCATCGAGCGCGGCCTGGACAGCGCCGAGGCGTGGGCGCGCGCGGCTGCCAAGGTGGTCGGCGAGCAATGCCAGCGGGTGGCGATCCCGCGGCGTTTCACCTTCACCATGGAAGAGATCTGGTCGCTGCAGCCGCGCTTCGAGCAGGTGCAGCGCAAGCGGGTGTTCCGCCTGATGGCGCATCCGCGGTTCCGCGCGGCATTCGATTTCCTGCTGCTGCGCGCCGACGAATCGCCGGCGATGCGCGAGCTGGGGGAATGGTGGGCGCATGCGCAGCGCCTGCCGCCGGACGTGCTGGCGGCGGCCCTGCCGGTGCTCAGCGGCGCGGCCGCGGCCGAGACCGCCGCCGCGCCGGCGGTACGCAAGCCGCCGCGTCCGCGCCGGCGTCGGCGCAGGCGCAGCGACAGCCCGGCCTCCGAATGACCCTGGCCTACGTGGCGCTGGGCAGCAACCTCGGCGAACCGCGCCAGCAGGTGCTCGCTGCGTTCGCCGCGCTGGCCGAACTGCCCGGCACCCGCGTGCGGCAGCGTTCGCCGCTTTACCGCACGCCGCCCTGGGGCGTGCTCGATCAACCATCCTTCATCAATGCCGTGGCCGAGCTGGAGACCGCGCTGTCGCCCGAGGCGCTGCTGCAGCAGTTGCTGGCGATCGAGCAGCGTGCCGGCCGCGTCCGCGCCGAGCGCAACGGGCCACGCACGCTCGACCTGGATCTGCTGCATGTCGAGGGCGTGCGGCGCGACGACCCCTCGTTGACCCTGCCGCATCCGCGGCTGGCCGCGCGCGCCTTCGTGCTGTTGCCGCTGAACGACGTGGCGCCGGATCTGCTCCTGCCCGGCCAGGGGCGCGTGGCTGACCTGCTGGCGCGCGTCGACCCGGCCGGTTGCGAACGGCTGCTTGCGCCATAATCGGCAGTCACCCTCGCCGACCAGGAAACCTCCGTGTACGTGCAGAACGCGAATCTCCCCGACCGCAAGCCGGTGACCGTGCCGGGCCTGCGCGCGATGAAGGCGCAAGGCCAGCGCATCACCATGCTGACGGCCTACGACGCCAGCTTCGCCTGGCAACTGGAGGCGGCGGGCATCGACGTGGCGCTGGTCGGCGATTCGCTGGGCATGGTGGTGCAGGGGCACGCCAGCACCTTGCCGGTGACGCTCGACCAGATGGTCTACCACACCGCGGCGGTGGCGCGCGGCTTGTCCGCCACCTTGCTGGTGGCCGATCTGCCATTCATGGCCGATCGCGACGTCGCCCACGTGCTGGACGCGGGTGCCCGGCTGGTCGGCGAGGCGGGCGCGGCGATGGTCAAGATCGAAGGCGCCGCTGCGCACGTGCTGGAGGGCATCGCGGCGCTGACCGCGCGCGCCATGCCGGTGTGCGCGCACCTGGGGCTGACCCCGCAGTCCGTGCACCGCTTCGGCGGTTTCCGCATCCAGGGCCGCGGGCAGACTGCGGCAGACCAATTAGTGGCCGACGCGCTAGCCGTGCAGGCGGCGGGCGCGCAATTGCTGGTGATGGAAGGCGTGCCGGTCGAACTGGGCCGGCGCGTGACGGCGGCGGTGGAGATCCCGGTGATCGGCATCGGCGCCGGCCCGCACTGCGACGGGCAGGTGTTGGTGATCCACGACATGCTCGGCGTCACGCCCGGCAAGCGCCCCAAATTCAGCAAGGATTTCCTCGCCGGCCGTGATTCTGTGGCGGCGGCGATCCGCGCCTATGCGGACGACGTGCGCAGCGGTGCCTTTCCGGCGCCGGAACATTGTTTCAACTGAACTGACGAGTCTCCCGCCATGCAAACGGTCCAGGACGCGCCAGCGTTGCGCGCCGCGATTCGCGGCTGGCGCGACAAGGGCCAGACGGTCGGCTTCGTGCCGACCATGGGCAACCTGCACGCCGGCCACCAGTCGCTGGTGCGGCTGGCGCGGGCGCGCGCCGACCGCGTGGTGGCCAGCGTGTTCGTCAACCCCACCCAGTTCGGCCCCGGCGAGGATTTCGAGCGCTACCCGCGCACGCTGGTGCACGACCAGGCGGCGCTGGCCGATGAAGGCTGCGACCTGCTGTTCGCGCCCGAGGTCGCCACGATCTATCCGTACGGCGCCGCGCTCAGCGTGAACCTGCGCGTGCCGCAGGTCACCGCCATGCTGGAAGGCGCGCACCGGCCCGGCCACTTCGACGGCGTGGCCACCGTGGTTTGCAAGCTGTTCAACCTGGTCGATCCGGACCTGGCCGTGTTCGGGCAGAAGGATTTCCAGCAGCTCAAGGTGATCGAACGCATGGTGCGCGACCTGTCGTTGCCGGTGAAGGTGATCGGCGCGCCCATCGTGCGCGACGATGACGGGTTGGCCCTGAGTTCGCGCAACCAGTACCTTTCGGCGCAGGAGCGCGCGCAGGCGCCGCTAATCCACGGCACCTTGCTGAAAATGCGCGAGCTGCTGGGCCAGGGCCATCCCTGGCGCGCCGTGGAGCAGGTGGCCGAAGCCCAGCTGACCCGCGCCGGGTTCGTGCCCGACTATGCAGCGATCCGCCGGGCCGAGGATCTCGCTGAACCGGACGACGGCCAGCGCGTCGGGCTGGTGGCGCTGATCGCGGCGCGGCTGGGCGGCACCCGGCTGATCGACAACTTGTTGCTGGACTGACACGCCCGCATATTGCGGACACGGATCGTTGATGTTGCAGCGCAGCGTCATCGGTTCGATAATTGGCAACTTTGCGGATCGCAGCAGGAACTTTCGTCATGCACCTGAACATGTTCAAGGCCAAGATTCACCGCGCCACGGTGACCCATGCCGAGCTGGACTACGAAGGCTCGATCGCGATCGACGGTCTGCTGCTGGATGCCGCTGGCATTCGCGAGTACGAGCAGATCCACGCCTGGAATGTCAACAGCGGCCAGCGCTTCGTCACCTACGCGCTGCGCGCCGAGGAAGGCTCGGGCATCATCTCGGTCAATGGCAGTGCGGCGCGCAGCGCCCAGGTCGGCGACATCATGATCATCGCCGCCTTCGCGCAGTTGAGCGAGGCGGAGCTGGAGACGTTCCAGCCCACCTGCGTTTACATCGCGGCGGGTGAGGGCAACCGCATCAGCCACACCAACCGTTCGATCCCCAAGCAGATGGCCGCCGCCTGACGGTCGGTCCCGGGCGCGCCGGCGGCGCCGTCGCCGGCTGAATCGCGGCATTCAGCCGCCGCGCCGTTTGGCCGCCTGCCGCGCCATCGCCCAGGCGACGTGTTCGCGCACCAACGGCGACGCATCGTCGGCACGGCTGGCCAGGGCGGCGTCGACCGCGTCACCCGGCGGCGCGTTGCCCAGCGCCACCGCGATATTGCGCAGCCACCCTTCGTAGCCGGTGCGGCGGATCGCCATGCCTTCGGTGCGCTTGAGGAACTCCTCCTCGTTCCAGCCGAACAGTTCGACCAGCTTGGCGCCGTCCAGGCTGTGCCGCGGCGCGAAGTCCGCTTCGGTGGCGACCTGCGCGAACTTGTTCCACGGGCAGACCAACTGGCAATCGTCGCACCCGAAGATGCGGTTGCCCATCGGGGCGCGCAGTTCCTCGGGAATGCTGCCCTTGAGTTCGATCGTCAGATACGAGATGCAGCGCTTGGCGTCGAGCTGGTACGGCCCGGTGATCGCCTGGGTCGGGCACACCTCGATGCAGCGCGTGCACGTGCCGCAGTGCGCGCTGGCCGGCGGGTCCACCGGCAGCGGCAGATCGGTGTACAGCTCGCCGAGGAAAAAGTACGAGCCGGCGTGGCGGTTGATCAGCACGGTGTGCTTGCCGATCCAGCCCAGTCCGGAGTTGCGCGCCAGCGCCTTCTCCATCACCGGCGCGGAATCGACATAGGCGCGATGGCCGAACTCGCCCACCACGGCGCGGATGCGCTCGGCCAGTTTCTGCAGGCGGTTGCGCATCAGCTTGTGGTAGTCGCGGCCCAGCGCGTAACGCGAGACGTAGCCGGCCTCGCCGTCGCCGAGCACGTCCCAGGCGTTGGCGGTGCCGGGTGGGGAGTAATCCATGCGCACCGAGATGACGCGTTGCGTGCCCGGTTCCAGTTCAGCCGGGCGGGTGCGCTTGCTGCCGTGTCTGGCCATGTACTCCATCTCGCCGTGCCGGCCGGCATCGAGCCAGTGCTGCAGATGCCGCTCATCCTCGGCGAGGTCGACACCGCTGATGCCGGTGTCGGCAAACCCCAGTTCGCGCGCCCAGCGCTTGATGTCGCGGGCGAGCGCGGCGTAATCGGGTGAGGCGAAAGCGGACGGCACGGACATCCGCATAGTCTAGTCGCACCCCTATAATTCGCCGCATGTCCGAACCTTCGCCCCGCGACCTGTACACCGTCGACGACATGCGGCGGATCGATCGCGCCGCGCTGGATGCACTGGGCATCTCCGGCAGCGAGTTGATGCGCCGTGCCGCCAGCGATGCCCTGCGCAGCCTGCGCCGGCGCTGGCCGCAGGCGCGCAGGCTTCGCGTGCATTGCGGCCCGGGCAACAACGGCGGCGATGGCTTCCTGCTTGGCGTGCTCGCGCGCGAAGCGGGCCTGCAGGTCGACATGGTGGCGCTGGCCGACACGTCGCGCGGCGATGCCGCATCGGCGCGTGCCGCGTGGGTGGACGCCGGCGGTGCAGTGCATGCCGTCGACGCACTGCACGAATTGCCGGAGCCCGACGTGCAGGTGGATGCGCTGTACGGCATCGGCTTGAACCGCGCGCCCGAGCCGGCTGCCGCGGCGCTGATCGAACGCATCAACGGCAGCGGCATCCCCGTCCTGGCGCTCGACGTGCCGTCCGGGCTGGACGCCGACAGCGGGCAGTGCTCCGGTGCCGCGATCCGCGCGGATCTCACGGTCACTTTCATCGCCGACAAGCGCGGCCTGCACACCGGTCGCGCGGCCGACTGCACGGGCGTGCTGGAGCTGGCGACGCTGGGCGTGCCGGCCAGTGCGTTTGCGCAGGTGGCGCCGGACGCGTATCTGCTTGTTGCCGCGAGCCTGCCGCCGCGCCGTCGCTATGCCAACAAGGGCAATTATGGCCATGTGCTGGTGATCGGTGGCGGGCAGGGCATGGCCGGCGCCGTGCACCTGGCCGGCGCGGCGGCACTGCGCGCCGGTGCCGGCCTGGTCAGCGTCGCCACGCATGCCGAACACGTGGGCGCGCTCAACGCCGGGCGACCGGAATTGATGGCCCACGGCGTGGACGGCCCGCAGGCGCTGCGGCCGCTGCTGGAGCGTGCCGACACGCTGGCGCTCGGCCCGGGGCTCGGCCAGTCCGCGTGGTCGCATGCGCTGTGGCTGACCGCGCTGGATGCCCGCAAGCCGCTGGTGCTCGACGCCGACGGCCTCAACCTGCTGGCGAAGGAGCCTCGGCGATTCACCGCGCCGACCGTGCTGACACCGCATCCGGGCGAGGCGGCGCGATTGCTCGGCCGTTCCGTGGAGGCGGTCGAGCGTGACCGTTTCGCGGCCGCGCGCGAGCTGGCCGCGCGCTTCGATGCCGTCGTGGTGCTGAAGGGCGCCGGCAGCCTGGTGGCCGATCCGAATGGACGTCTGGACGTCTGTCCGTGGGGCAACCCCGGCATGGCATCCGGCGGCATGGGCGACCTGCTCACCGGCATCGTCGCGGCGATGCTCGCGCAAGGCTGCGACGCCTGGCAGGCGGCACGCCTCGGCGTCGGCCTGCATGCGCGGGCCGGCGACCTCGCCGCATGCGAGGGCGAGCGCGGCTTGCTGGCCAGTGACCTGCTGCTGCCGCTGCGGCGGCTCGGCAATGCCGTTCCCTGTGAAACCGACGAATGAACGGGACCATGTCCAACGAGCTTTCCCGCAGCTTGCCGGACGAGGCCGCGACCGCCGCACTGGCGCAACGTGTGGCCGGCCTGCTGGATCACGGCCTGGTGGTCTACCTGCATGGCCCGCTCGGCGCCGGCAAGACCAGTTTCGCCCGGGCCCTGCTGCTGGCGCTGGGCGTGGGCGAGCGGGTCAAGAGCCCGACCTACAGCCTGGTCGAGGGCTATGCGACCGCGCAGCGACCGGCCTGGCATCTCGACCTGTACCGCATTGCCGACCCCGCCGAGCTGGAGTGGCTGGGCCTGGACACGCTGGCCGACCCGGCTGCGCTGGTGCTGGTGGAGTGGCCCGAACGCGGTGCCGGCGCCTTGCCGGCGGCGGATCTCCACGTTCATCTCGATTACGCCGGGACCGGTCGCCAGGCCGTCCTGCGTGCCGATACCGTGCGTGGCGACGAGTTGCTCTCGCGCCTGTCCTGACACTCCAAGTGACTATTTCTGCTTGGGTTTTCTCCGGTCGCCGAATCGGGCAGGGAGCTGTTCGAAATGTGGCACTTGCGGCCAATAACTTGATATCCCCTGATGAATGCACTGCAGGTGGCGGATATTAAAAGGAAAACCCGCTTGCATTCAGATGGCGACTGCGTTTCAATGCGGCCCATGCGGGGTTATCTGAACAAGCTGGCCGGTTGGGGCGTCGCGGTGATGCTGGCGGCGTTTTTGCCGTGCGCGGCGCAAGCCGCCCAGGTCAAGGACGCCCGCGTCTGGGCAGGTCCGCAATACACCCGCGTGGTGCTCGATGCGGACGGTCCGCTGCACTACACGATCGCGCAGAAGGACGGCCGGATCGTGGTGGACCTGCGCGACAGTCAGGCTGCGGGCGGCTTCTCCGCGCCGGCGGCACAAGGCTTGTTTCGTGGCATCAGCCATGCGCGTCGCGGCGACGACCTGCAACTGATCGCCATGGTCGATCCCGCCAGCACGCTCAAGAGTTTCGTGCTCAAGCCCACCGCCGACGAAAATTACCGGCTGGTGCTGGATCTGTACCCGGGCAGCGCGCCGAGCGCCAAGCCGCCGGTCGCCGAGGCGCCCGCTGCCAGCGCGCCGGCCCCGACCGTCAACTACAGCAACCCCACGCGCAGCCGCCGGGTCGCCGCCGAGCAGGCTGCGGCGATGCTCAACGGACAGCGCGCCGTGGTGGTGGCGATCGACGCCGGCCATGGCGGCAAGGACCAGGGCGCCCACGGTCCGGCCGGCACGTTGGAGAAGAACGTCACCCTGGCGGTGGCGCGCGACCTCGCTGCCGAGATCAACCGGCAGCCCGGCATGAAGGCGGTGCTGACTCGCGATGGTGATACCTTCATCCCGCTCAAGCGCCGCTACGAAATCGCCCGCGAGCACAACGCCGACCTGTTCGTGTCGATCCATGCCGACTCCTTCACCAGCGACGACGCCCGCGGCTCGTCGGTGTGGGTGCTGTCGCCGCGCGGCAAGACCAGCATGGCTGCGCGCTGGCTCGCCGACGGGCAGAACCGCGCCGACCTGATCGGCGGCATCAGCCTGGACGACAAGGACGACGGCCTCGCCAAGGTGTTGCTGGACCTGCAGCAGGGCTGGGCGATCCAGGCCAGCGACGAGGTGGCCGGCAATGTGTTGCGCGCGCTGGCCAAGCTCGGCCCGACCCATCGTGGCCATGTCGAGCGCGCCAACTTCGTGGTGCTGCGTTCGCCCGACGTGCCTTCGATCCTGGTGGAGACGGCCTTCATCAGCAACCCGGCCGAAGAGCGCAAGCTGCGCGACCCGTCGCACCAGAAGCTGCTGGCCAACGCGGTGATGTCCGGCGTCAGGAATTATTTCGAATCGACGCCGCCGCCGGGCACCTGGTTCGCCGCGCAGGCGGCCAGGCGCCGCGGTGTGCGCGTGGCAACCATCGACACGTCCGCCGGCAGCGCCGTCAAGGCGACGGGTGGCGCCGCGGATACGCACAAGGTCGCACGCGGCGAAAGCCTCAGCGGCATCGCGCAGCAATACGGAATCAGCGTGGGCGCGCTCAAGACCGCCAACCAGATCCGCAGCAACATCGTGCAGGCCGGCGCGGTGCTGACGATCCCGTCTGGCTGATCCGTCTTCCGACGGCAGGCTGCTAAAGTCCGCGGATGGCCAACATCCGCGCGCTTCCTCCCGAACTCATCAATCAGATCGCCGCCGGCGAGGTCATCGAGCGGCCGTCCTCGGTGGTCAAGGAACTGGTAGAGAACAGCCTCGACGCCGGCGCCACGCGCATCGAGGTGGACATCGAGGCTGGCGGCGCGCGGTTGATCCGCGTGCGCGACGACGGCGGCGGCATCGCGCTGGACGACCTGCCGCTGGCGGTGGCCTCGCATGCCACCAGCAAGATCGGCAGCTTCGACGATCTCGAACACGTCGCCAGCATGGGTTTTCGCGGCGAGGCGCTGGCCTCGGTGTCGTCGGTGTCGCGCTTCGCGCTGGTCTCGCGCACCGCCGGCCAGGAGGCCGCCTTCCGTATCGAGGTCGATGGCGGCCGGTTGCAGGCCGCACGCCCGGCGCAGCACCCACCGGGCACCAGCGTGGAGGTGCGCGACCTGTTCTACAACGTGCCGGCGCGCAAGAAATTCATGCGCGCCGAGCGCACCGAATTCGCGCACATCGACGATCTGCTGAAGTCGCTTTCGCTGGCGCGCAGTTCGGTGGAGTTTCGACTCAGCCACAACGGCAAGCCGGTGCGCGTGTGGAAGGCGGCGCGCGACGAACAGGCCGCACTGCAGCGCGTGGCCGAAGTGCTTGGCGCGGAATTCCCGCAACGCAGCCTGCGCGTCGAGCACGCCGCCGCCGGCTTGCAGTTGTCCGGCTGGGTCGGCTTGCCGACCGCGTCGCGGGCGCAGGCCGATGCGCAGTATTTCTACGTCAACGGGCGCCTGGTGCGTGATCGCATCGTCGCCCACGCCGTGCGCCAGGCGTATGCCGACGTGCTGTTCCACGGTCGCCACGCCGCCTTCGTGCTGTACCTCGAACTCGACCCGGCCGGGGTCGACGTGAACGTGCACCCGGCCAAGCACGAGGTGCGTTTCCGCGAGCAGCGGCTGGTGCACGATTTCCTGTTCCGCACCCTGCACGAGGCACTGGCGCAGACGCGCGCGGGGCAGGTGGCGTCGCCCGCGCACGAGGCCGAGGGCGGCCTGCGCATGGCCGCGGCCGCACCGATGCCGATGCCGGCGGCATGGCCGGCCAGCGCGAGCCAGAGCCGGCTGTCGCTGGGCGTGCGCGACGAGCCGCTGGCCGATTACGCCGCGCTGCTTGGCACCGCCGCCAACGCGGTGCCGATGCCCGAGCCCGAACCCGGCGAGGCGCCGCCGCTGGGTTTCGCGATTGCCCAGCTGAAGAACATCTACATCCTCGCCGAGAACGCTGCCGGGCTGGTGCTGGTGGACATGCATGCGGCGCACGAGCGGATCACCTACGAGAAGCTCAAGGCCGGTCGCGTGTGCAGCAACCTGCGTTCGCAGTTGCTGCTGGTGCCGCTCGGCATCGCGGTGAGCGCAAGGGAGGCCGCCGCCGCCGAGGAACATGCCGACGCGCTGGCCGAGTGGGGCCTGGAGCTTTCGCGCAGCGGCCCGTCGGGCGTCGTGGTGCGGCGCATCCCCGCGCTGCTCGACGGGGCCGACGTGGCGCAACTGGCCCGCGACGTGCTGGCTGAACTGGCCCAGCACGGCAGCTCGCGCCGCCTGCAGGAGCTGGAGAACGAACTGCTTTCCACCATGGCCTGCCACGGCTCGGTGCGCGCGGGGCGCCGCCTGACCCTGCCGGAAATGAACGCGCTGCTGCGCGAGATGGAAGAGACCGAGCGCTCCGGCCAGTGCAATCACGGGCGGCCAACGTGGGCGCAGTTGTCGTTGGGCGAGTTGGACAAGTTGTTCATGCGGGGGCGGTGAGAGCCGGGGTTCGGCATTCGCGGGAGCAAGGGCGCGGCGCGTCACGCCGGGGCTCGGGGCCGTTTCGGACGGCGGCTTGCCGACGGCGCGCGCTGCTGCGCATACTCGATGCTTTCACCGATGCGGGATCGTCCCCATGTTGCGTACCGCCGCCTTCGTCCTCGCCATGCTTTCCGGAGTTGCCACCGTGTCTGCCGCCGATGTCCCGTCACCCAGCGCCACCTACACGCAGCAGATCGAGCAATGGCGCGCCGCCCGCGTGGCGCGGCTCACCGCGCCGACGGGATGGCTCAGCCTGATCGGGCTGGAATGGTTGAACGAGGGCGCCAACCGCGTGGGCAGCGCCGCCGACAACGACATTGTGCTGAAGGCCGGCCCCGCGCACCTGGGTACGGTGACGCTGGCGCCGGATGGCGGCTTGCACCTGGCGCTCGACCCGGCCAGCGGCGCCACCGTCGACGGCAAGGCCGTGACCGAAGCCGCGCTGGTCGACGACATGCACGCCGCCGCCGATGCCGATCCCACCACCGTGCGTTTCGGCAAGGCCAGCTTCTACGTGATCGAGCGCGATGGCCGCAAGGCATTGCGGGTGAAGGACGAGGACGCCGAGTCGCGCCGGCATTTTCTCGGCATCGACTATTTCCCGATCGACGACGCCTGGCGCATCGAGGCCGACTGGGTCCCGTTCACGCCACCGCACGACCTGGCGATGGGCTCGGTGATCGGCACCATCGACACGGTCAAGGTGCCCGGCAAGGCGGTGTTCCAGCGCGACGGCCACACCTTCGAGCTGTTGCCGTACCAGGAGGAACCGGGCGGCGAGCTGTTCTTCGTGCTGGCCGATCGCACCTCCGGCAAGGAAACCTACGGCGCCGCGCGTTTCCTCTACGCCGCGCTGCCTGCCGGCGGTCTCGACCATCCGGGCAAGGTGGTGCTGGATTTCAACAAGGCCTACAACCCGCCCTGCGCGTTCACCTCGTTCGCGACTTGTCCGCTGGCGCCACCGGAGAACCGGCTGGACGTCGCCATCACCGCCGGCGAAAAGAAATACCGCGGCGGGCACTGACCCGTAACTTTGTCGGGGGGCTCATTGCCCCTTGAACGCGGCCTTGCGCTTCTCCAGGAACGCGCGCGTCCCCTCGCGCATGTCCTCGGTGGAGAACATCAGCGCGAAACCCTGCGTCTCGAATTCCAGCCCCTGGTCGAGCGACGTCTCGCCACCTTGCAGCACGGCATCGAGGATGCCGGCGGCGGCCAGCGGCGCGGCGGCGGCGAGCTGGTCGGCCAGCGCTTCCACGGTTTCGTCCAGCGCCTCGGGTGCCACCACGCGGTTGACGATGCCCAGTTCGTACGCGCGTTGCGCGTTGACCGGGGTGCCGGTGAGGCACAGTTCCAGCGCGGCGCTGCGCCCGGCCAGGCGCAGCAGGCGCTGGGTGCCGCCGAAGCCGGGGATCAGGCCGAGGTTGATTTCCGGCTGGCCGAACTTCGCCTTTTCGCTGGCCACGCGCAGGTGACAGGCCATCGCCAGCTCCATGCCGCCGCCCAGCGCGAAACCCTGCACGCGCGCGATCACCGGTTTGCCCAGCCGTTCGATGCTGCTCATCAGGCGCTGCCCGGCGCGCGAGAACGCCTGCGCCTGCACGCTGCTGCAGCCGCTCATCTCGCTGATGTCGGCGCCGGCCACGAACGCCTTTTCGCCGGCGCCGGCGAGCACCACCACGCGCACGGCGTCGTCCTGCGCGGCCTGGGCAAAGGCCAGCGTCAGCTCGTTGAGCGTCTGCCGATCCAGCGCATTGAGCTTGTCGGGGCGGTTCACTACGATCGTGCGCACCGCACCGCGGTTGCCGAGTTCCAGATTGCGATAGGCCATGGCCGGTTCCTGTGAGTGCAGGCCGCCGATGGTAGCAGCGGGAACCTTTGCCGATGGCGGGGTTCTCAACTCGCGTATGCATCAGCGGCACGCGTGCGGGGCCGCGATAACTCACCATGGCGGGCATGGATTCGATGGCGAAAGGCGTGACACATCTGGCGGCGTGGCTGCTGATCGGCGTGTTGCCGGGTGGCATGCTGCCGGCGCATGCGGCACAGGCTGGCGCGCCCGCGCAAGCCGCCAGCACGGCGAAACCCGACAAGGTCAAGTTGTCCTATGCGATCGGCTACCAGATCGGCAGCCGCTTCGCCGGCGGCTCGCCCGAGGTGGATCTGTCCACCCTGCAGCGCGCGATCGCGGACGCCTACGCGCGTCACCAGCCGCGCGTGCCGATTGGCGAGATGCAGGCGCAATTGCAACGCCTGCAGCAACAGATGCACAGCGACGCCCTGGCCGAGTTCAAGCGCATCGCTGCGGCGAACGCGAGCAAGAGCGCGGCGTTCATGGCGGAAAACCGCAAGAAGCCGGGCGTGGTGCAGCTGCCTTCCGGCATCCAGTACGCGGTGGTGCACCAGGGTAGCGGCAAGGTGCACCCGAGCCTGACCAGCACGGTGGTGGTGAACTACCGCGGCATGCTGGTGGACGGTACCGAGTTCGACAGCACCTGGGCGCATGGCGCGCCAGCGACGATCGCGGTCGACCAGGTCATTCCCGGTTGGCGCGACGTGCTCCCGCGCATGCGCGTGGGCGATCGCTGGAAGGTGGTGATCCCCTCGCGGCTCGCATACGGCGAGGAGGGCGCGCTGCCGCGCATCGGGCCCAACGAGGCGCTGCAGTTCGTGATCGAACTGATCGAGATCAAGCCGCCGCGGGGCTGAGGGGCTGAATCCGGCCGGTGCTAACATGCGCCGACATGCCGAACGATCCCGCGCCGCAGCCAGTTCCGCCCCTGACTCCCTGTACCGGCGTGTGCCGACTGGACAGCCACGGCTACTGCATCGGCTGCCGCCGCAGCGGCGAGGAAATCGGCCGCTGGCGCGCGATGAGCGATCCCGAACGCCGCCACGTGATGGACGTGCTGCTGCCCGGTCGCCGGCCATGATGGATACCCTGGTGCAGGCGCTGCGGCCCTTGTCCGCGCCGCCCGAAGGTCCGGCCTGGAACCACGCCGAGGTGAACGAATGGCTCGGCGACCAGGCGCGCCTGCCGGCCGCCGTGCTGCTCGGCATCCGCGAAGGCGTGCAGCCGCGGCTGGTGTTTACCGTGCGCGACGCGCGCCTGCCGGCCCATGCCGGCCAGGTGGCGTTTCCGGGCGGGCGCAGCGAGCCGCGGGATGCCGATGCCGTGGATACCGCGCTGCGCGAGAGCGAGGAGGAGATCGGCCTGAGTCGCGCGCTGGTGAAGCCGCTGGGTTTCCTCGATCGCTTCGAGACAATCAGCGGCTACAGCGTCACGCCGGTAGTGGCGAGCATCGCGGCCGAGGCCCGCCTGTATCCGTCGCCCGATGAAGTGGCCGAGGTGTTCGAGGTGCCGCTGACGTTCCTGTTCGACCCGGCCAACCTGCGTCGCTACACGATGGAGTTCCGTGGGCAGCAGCGGCCGATGGTGGAATTCGTCCACGCCGGACACCGCATCTGGGGCGCCACCGCCGCGATGCTTTGCAACCTGCTGGAGAGGATGGACCGCACATGAGCCTGAAAACTACCCTGATCGACGTCGACGCGTTGGCCGCGCTGACGCCACGCGACGTACTGATCGTGGATTGCCGCTTCGAGCTTTCCAACCCCGCCGGCGGCGCGCGTGATTACGCGCAGGGCCATGTGCCCGGCGCAATCTACGCCAGTCTCGATCGCGACCTGTCCGACCTGTCGCGCCAGGCCGAAGGTCTGGGCCGCCACCCGCTGCCGCTGGAGGCGGCGTTCAGCGCGTTGCTGTCGCGCTGGGGCTGGCGCGACGGCATGCAGGTGGTGGCCTATGACGCCGCCGGCGGCGCGCTGGCGGCCGCGCGGCTTTGGTGGCTGCTGCGCCTGACGGGCATTCCCGCCGCGGTGCTGGATGGCGGCTGGGCCGCCTGGACGGCGGCGGGGAAGCCCGTCGAACGCGGCGAGCCCGCGCCGCGACCGTCCAGCGATGTTTCGCTGCGCTACGACGCCAGCCAGCTGCTGCTCGATCACCGGGCCGTCGCCGATGGCGCCTCGGGCCAACTGCTGGACGCGCGCGGCGCGCCGCGCTACCGCGGGGATACCGAGCCGCTGGATCGCGCCGCCGGCCACGTCCCCGGCGCGCTGAACCGCCCGTTCGCCGACAACCTCGATGCCAATGGCCACTTCAAGCCGGCGGTGCAGTTGCGTGCCGAGTTCACCGCCGTGCTCGGCGCCACCGAACCCTCGCAGGTGGTGCACATGTGCGGCTCCGGGGTCACCGCCTGCCACAACCTGCTGGCGATGGAACACGCCGGCCTGCACGGCTCGCGGCTGTACGCGCCATCGTGGAGCGGCTGGGTCAGCGACCCGTCGCGACCAGTGGCAACAGGCGAGGAGTGAGTGGGAGAAAAGAGAGTGGAAGCGGATGCTCGACCTCACTCCTCACTCCTCTTTACTCACTTCTCGCTCTTGCTCTTGAGCCGCGCCACCAGCGCCTGCAAGGTGGCCTGCGTCTCCGGGTGGAAGAACGCTTCGACGAAGTCGTCCAGCGGCAACGCGTCCAGGTCGGCGTAGGCGTTGGCGAGATCGGCGCGGGCCAGGCGGCGGGTGGTGAGCATGGCGTGCTTCGGCAGCGCCAGCAGTTCGTCCAGCCAGCGCAGCGCGCGGGTGGTGACCTGTTCGACGGCGGTGGTTTCGTCGACGAAGCCGCAAGCCAGCGCGTCGGCCGATTCGATCATGGCGCCGGCCACCAGCAGTCGCTCGGCGCGGTAGGTGCCGACCACGCGACGCAGCGCCAGCTGGATCGCCTCGGGCACGATCAGGCCGACCTGCACCTCGTTGAGGCCGATCCGGTACGGGCCGTCGGCCATCACCCGGTAGTCGCAGAACAGCGCCAGCACCGCGCCGCCGGCCGGGCTGTGACCGGTGATCGCCGCGACCAGCGGGATCGGCGCGCGCGCCAGCGCGCCGCACAGGGCGAAAAATTCCCGCCAGTATTCGCGAACCCCGGCGCGGTCGCGCTGCAGCAGGGCGGGCACGTCGACGCCTGCGGAGAACAGGCCGGGCGCGCCGGACAGCACGATGCCGCGCACGTCGTCGCGCACGCTGTCGTCGATCGCCTTGCGCAGCGTCTGCAGCAGTTCCAGGTTCAGCGCGTTGACCGGCGGGCGGGCGAGCTGGATTTCACGGATGGCATGGTCGTGCGTGATGAGGTTGAGCATGATCGACTCCGTTCGGTTACTGCGGCTGTTGGTCGGCGGTCCAGCTGTAGCGCACGGCATAGCTCAGCGTGGCCTTGCCGTTGGCGGGCACTTCTACCCGGAACTCGAGCGTGTCGGCGTCCTGCTGCGCGGGCTTGCTGCTGGAGGAGACCAGCTTCCACTCGCGCCAGCGCGAGGGATGCTCGCGTACCGTCACGGTACGCGCGCTGTCGCCGGCATTGCTGAGCTCGATGCGGAAGGCCTCGTCGAGGGTGCGGCCGTCCTTGTCGACGTGGAAGCTGGTGCGCGTGCGTTCGGCACGCAGGTCGAACGGCGTGCCCAGGGTGATCGTGGCGTCGCTGCCCTTGGGCGTGTCGTTGATGCGGCCTTCACCGATGAACTGCGGCACGCCGTGGCGGTCGTGTTGGAGCACGCGCAGGTAACCGGCGGGCAGGCTGTCGAAGGCCTTCAGTTGCAGCGTGCTGACGATGGCGCCGGCGCCTTGCTGGAAGTCGCGCTGGATGACAGGCTGCTGCGGCTCGAAGGCATTGCCGTTGTCCAGCAAGGTGGTGCGCTCGCAATCCATCGTGCGCGTGGCATACAGCGGCACCTGGCTGACGCTGCCGTCGGGCAGGCTCACCTTGTCGGGCAGGGTGAAGCTGCGGTAATCGCCCAGGCTGTCCTGCTGCGGCATCGCCTCGGCCTTGGCGCTGTAGCCGCGCGCCATCGCCATCATCGGGCGCGGGCCGGAATCCCTGGCCATGTTCGGCTCGCCGGCGATCAGGGTGAGCTGGGCGTCTTGCCAGTCGCGCCCGCTGCGGTTGGCGATGCTGGCGCGCGATTCGAACTGCATGCGACAGGCATTGCCCGGCTGCAGCGTCGCCACATACGCAGCGCGCCAACCCAGGCCGGCGGTGGGATAGCTGAGCACGGCGCGCGCCCGGCCGGCGCGCGCGACGTCCACGCGCAGGCTGAGGCTGGAGCCAAGCGGGAAGCTGCCGCCGTTGCTGCGCACCGCCGCGTAATCGCGTACCAGCGTGGTGCCACTGACGCCGCTGACGCCGCGGACCAGCAGGCCGTTGCCGGCACGCAGCAACGTGCCGTTGGCCAGCGATTCGCCGTTGCTGCCCAGCACGTTGACCTCCTGTCCGACCAGACCGGACAACGCGCCGTCGTTGCCTTGCGCCAGCAACAGCCGCTGCGAGATCACCGTGGCATCGTTGTCGGGAAAGGCCAGCGCCAGCGCCTCGGCGTCCAGCGCATTCGGCAAGTTGCCGATGGTCACGTCGTGGGTGCCCGCGGCCAGGGTCAGCGCGCGCTGTTCGCGCACTACCGCGTAGCCCGCGTCGACGTCGCCGCCCTGGCTGGCATACAGGGAGGGGTTGTCGCTGCGGTACAAGCTCAGTGCCGTGCTGTCGGCCGTCTGCGCGTTGGCAGTGCCGGCCAGGGCGGTGAAACAGGCGAAGGCGAGGAGGTGGCGGGCTGTCGTCATGGTGCATTCCATGGTGGGGACCGAACGGCCATCATAACGATCACGCGTGCAGCGCGCGTCGGCGGGGTGCGCGTGCGATCAGAACCGTTCAAGAACCGGCGGTCCGGATTCCCTATCGTGTCGGGAGCTTTCCCGCGAGTGACCGAGCATGCCCGCCTCCCCGACCGTCACCATCGCGCCCGCCCGCCTGCCGGAGGACATCGGGAGCGTGCGCCAACTGTTCACGGAATATGTCGACAGCCTCGGCGTCGATCTTTCCTTTCAGAATGTGGCCACGGAACTGGCGCAACTGCCCGGCAAGTACGCGCCACCAGGCGGCGTGATCCTGCTCGCGCGCGACAGTGCGGGAGCCACGCCGGGTTGCGTGGCCTTGCGCCCATGGCCGCAGCCTGGCGTGTGCGAGATCAAGCGCCTCTACGTGCGCCCGGCGGCGCGCGGGCAGGCGCTGGGGCGGCAACTGGCCGAAGCGGCGATCGCGTGGGCCGCGCGAGCCGGCTATGCGTGCATGCTGCTGGATACGCTGGCGTCGATGGCGGCGGCGCGGCAGCTTTATGTCGCGCTGGGTTTTCATCCGGTGGCGCCGTATTACGACAACCCGCTGCCCGGAACCTTGTACATGGCCCTGGACATCGATCCGCAAGTGGCCCAGGCCGCCCGGAATGCGGCGGGAGTCATGCCGAATGTCCGCGCGAATTCGCGGTTGAGATGAGCCTGGTCGCAGAAGCCTGCGTCGAGCGCCGCGTCGATGATCGGCACCTGGTTCCGCAAGAGGGCCTTGGCCTTGTGCAAGGCCAGCAGGACGTGGAAGTTGTGCAGGCTGGTGCCGGTCTGGCGGCGGAACGTGCGCGACAGGTGGCCGGCGGAAATCGCGCACGTGCGCGCGATCATCTCCACGTCGGTGTGCAGCGAAGGTCGTTCGGCCAGCAAGGCCGCGACCCGCGCGACGAGCGCTTCGCGGCCCTCGTCGCTGTTCGCGGCGGGCTGCTCGAAGCGCGAGACAAAGGACCAGCCACCGCCATCCACCGGTTCGAAGCGGTGGATCACACCCGCCGGCACCACGACGGTATCGCCGGCGGCCACGTCTCTGCAGGTATCGGGGAAGCGCAGTCGTGCCCGTCCCGCCAACATCCGCACGACTTCGTCGCCGGCATGAAAATGCAGCCGGAAGCGCCAGGCATGGCGCGCGCCGGCGATCGTTTCGATCCGATGGGCGCCGGTTGCGCTGACCGTGAAGAAGGTGCGGGCGGCGGCATGCACGGGCCGTTTACTCCACCGCGCGGCGGATCGCCTCTGGCAGCGGCACCGGCTTGCCGGTGGCCGGGTCCATCCAGACCATCACCACGTTGCCGTCGCAGTAAAGGGTATCGGCCCGTTCGGCGTCGATCACCCGGTGCGCGATCGTCATCGAGCTGTTGCCCATGCGCTCGCAGAACAGCTGCACCTGCAACTGCGCGGGCCACGCGATCGGGCGGCGGTAGTTGACCTGGCTGGCGGCCATCACCGGCATGGCGTGCTCGTCGAACCACGGGCCCGGCACATGGCTGAGCCATTGCAGGCGCGCCTCTTCCAGGTAGGTGAGGTAGTTGGAATTGTTGACGTGATTGAACGCGTCGAGATCGCGCCAGCGCACGCCGATGGCGGCGACGAACAGCGGCTTGCCCGCGCCGGTGTCCGTGTCGGCTGGCGGCGGGTTGGGGGTGCGAGTACTCACGTGGGCTTTTTCTTTCGTCCGCGCATCGGCTTGTACTTGTCGGCCGAGGCAATGTGTTTGGTGGCGGCCTTGACCCGCGTGGTGGTACCCGGCTTTTTCGGCCTGGCCGGTTTCAGGTGCGGTGCGAGGAAGTGGCCGGTGTGCGACCCGGCTGTGGCCGCCACGGTCTCCGGCGTGCCGGCGACCAGGATGCGACCGCCGCCGGCGCCGCCTTCGGGGCCGAGGTCGACCACCCAGTCGGCGGTCTTGATCACATCCAGGTTGTGCTCGATCACCACCACGGTGTTGCCCTGGTCGACCAGCTGGTGCAGCACGTCGAGCAGCTGCTCGATGTCGTGGAAGTGCAATCCGGTGGTGGGCTCGTCGAGGATGTACAGGGTGTTGCCGGTGTCGCGCTTGCTCAACTCCTTGGACAGCTTCACACGCTGCGCCTCGCCGCCGGACAGCGTGGTCGCGCTCTGGCCGAGCTTGATGTAGTCGAGGCCGACCGCACGCAGGGTGTCGAGCTTGCGCGCGATGGTCGGCACGTTCTTGAACAGCTTCAGCGCGTCCTCCACCGTCATGTCGAGCACGTCGGCGATGGTGTGGCCCTTGTACAGGATCTCCAGCGTCTCGCGGTTGTAGCGCTTGCCGTGGCAGACGTCGCAGGGCACGTAGACGTCGGGCAGGAAGTGCATCTCCACCTTGATCATGCCGTCGCCTTCGCACGCCTCGCAGCGGCCGCCGCGCACATTGAAGCTGAAGCGGCCTGGCGTGTAGCCGCGCGAGCGCGCCTCCGGTACCTGCGAAAACATGTCGCGCAGCGGGGTGAACAACCCGGTGTAGGTGGCGGGGTTGGAACGTGGCGTGCGGCCGATCGGCGACTGGTCGATGTCGACCACCTTGTCGAACAGTTCCAGTCCGGTGACCGACTTGAACGGCGCCGGCTGAGCGCTGGCGCCGTTGAGCTCGATCGCGGCGAGGCGGAACAGGGTGTCGTTGACCAGGGTCGACTTGCCCGAACCCGACACGCCGGTGACGCAGGTGAACAGGCCGGCCGGGATCGCCAAGTCGACCTGCTTGAGGTTGTTGCCGCTGGCGCCGTTCAGATGCAGCCACGCGTCGTCGACAGGCTGGCGGCGTTCCTTCGGTACCTCGATCGCGCGTTCGCCGGAGAGGAACTGGCCGGTCACCGAGCGCGGCGAGTCGAGCATGTCCTGCACCGTGCCCTGCGCCACGATCTCGCCGCCGTGCACGCCGGCGCCGGGGCCGATGTCGAGCACGTGGTCGGCCATGCGGATGGCGTCCTCGTCGTGCTCGACCACGATCACCGTGTTGCCGAGGTCGCGCAGGCGGGTCAGCGTGCCGAGCAGGCGCTCGTTGTCGCGCTGGTGCAGGCCGATGGACGGTTCGTCCAGCACGTACATCACGCCGACCAGGCCGGCGCCGATCTGCGAGGCGAGGCGGATGCGTTGCGCCTCGCCGCCGGAGAGCGAATCGGCCTGGCGATCGAGCGTGAGGTAGTTCAGGCCCACGTCGTTGAGGAAGGTGAGCCGCTCGCGGATCTCCTTGACGATCTTCACCGCGATCTCGCCGCGCCAGCCGCTGAGCTTCAACTCCTGGAAGAACGCCAGCGCATCATCGATCGAGCGCGCGGTGAGCGAGGGCAGCGCGTGGTCGGCGACGAACACGTTGCGCGCCGAGCGGTTCAGCCGCTGGCCTTCGCAGGCGGGGCAGGGCTGGTCGCTGATGTACTTGGCCAGCTCCTCGCGCACGGCGGCGGATTCGGTTTCCTTGTAGCGTCGTTCCAGGTTCGGCACGATGCCCTCGAACGCGTGCTCGCGGGTGACCTTGCCGCCGCGCTCGGTGATGTAGCGGAAGGCAATCTGTTCCTTGCCGCTGCCGTAGAGAATGGCCTTCTGGACGTCCGGGGGAAGTTTCTGCCACGGCGCGTCGACGTCGAAGCCGTAGTGCGCGGCCAGCGACATGAGCAGCTGGAAATAGTGTGCGTTGCGCCGGTCCCAGCCGCGCACCGCGCCGTTGGCCAGCGACAGCTCCGGGTGGCCGACCACGCGCGCGGCGTCGAACACCTGGGTCACGCCCAGGCCGTCGCAGGCCGGGCAGGCGCCGATCGGCGAGTTGAACGAGAACAGCCGCGGCTCCAGTTCCGGCAGCGAGTAGTCGCAGACCGGGCAGGAATAGCGCGAGGACAGCAGCTGCTCGGGGGCGTCGGTTGCATCCATGTTGGCCAGGATTACCAGCCCGTCGCCGAGCCGCAGCGCGGTCTCGAACGATTCGGCCAGGCGCTGCTTGATGTCCTCGCGCGGGCGGAAGCGATCCACCACCACCTCGATGGTGTGCTTGATGCGCAGCCCCAGCGGCGGTACCGCATCGAGGTCGTACACCGCGCCGTCGACGCGGGCGCGCACGAAACCCTGTGCGCGCAGCTGCTCGAACACCTGCACATGCTCGCCCTTGCGCTCGCGCACCACCGGCGCCAGCAGCATGTAGCGCTGCCCGGGGTCGAGCGCGAGCGTGGCGTCGACCATCTGGCTTACCGTCTGCGCCTCCAGCGGGATGCCGTGGTCGGGGCAGCGCGGCGTGCCCACGCGGGCGTACAGCAGGCGCAGGTAGTCGTACACCTCGGTGATCGTGCCGACGGTGGAGCGCGGGTTGTGCGAGGTGGATTTCTGCTCGATCGAGATCGCCGGCGACAGGCCTTCGATGTGGTCGACGTCGGGCTTCTCCATCATCGACAGGAATTGCCGTGCATACGCGGAGAGCGACTCCACGTAGCGGCGCTGGCCTTCGGCGTAGATGGTGTCGAACGCCAGCGAGGATTTGCCCGAGCCGGACAGGCCGGTGATCACGATCAACTGGTCGCGCGGCAGGTCGAGGTCGATGTTCTTGAGGTTGTGCGTGCGTGCGCCGCGGATGCGAATGGTGTCCATGGACGCCGTATATGGGGGGGACTCATTACTATACCAAGTAGTTTGGATAGTTCACTCGACCCGGGTCGTGCGGCGCTTTCCCCGACGGCGGCGGCTGTGGCTAAATGGCGGTTCCACTCGACCGGAGACCGCCATGCATCGATGGGCAGGAATAGCCGCTGCGGCCGTGTTGGCATGGGGCGCAAGCGGCGCGGCGGTGGCGGCGCAGCCCACTGCCAGGCAGGTACGCCAGCTGTTCGAGGTGATGCACCTGAGCCAGATGTTCGGCCAGATGAACACCCAGATGGCCGGCGTGATGAGCGAGGCCGTACCGTGCGTGCCGGCCTCCTACTGGCAGGGCTTCATCGACGCGGCCGGCACCGAGCAGCTGATGGATCGGATGGTGCCGGTCTACCAGCAGCACTTCACCGCCGCCGATGTGGCCGGCCTGCTGAGGTTCTACAAGTCCGCGCTGGGCCAGAAGGTGATCACCCAGATGCCGCAGACAATGGCCGAGGGCATGAAGGTCGGCCAGCAATGGGGACGCGAGCGCGGCGAGCAGATGATCCGGGCGTTGCAGCAGAAGGGCACGCTGGACGCCAGCGGCCGCTGCCCGGCCAGCCCCGCCGCCGGCGGCATTGCGCCGCCGCCGCCGCCCGCGGCCCACTGAGCGCCGGGGGGCGTTTCGGGGGCTGCTCACTATTTGACCAGGCCGGGCAGCCGTCGCTATAATCCGCGGTTCGCCGGACCCGTCGGGCCCAGGCGATACCCAAGAGAATAACGACAGAAGGGCATTCCCATGAGTTATGCAGTCATCAAGACCGGTGGCAAGCAGTACCGGGTGCAGCAGGGCGACGTGCTGCGCGTGGAGCTGCTGACCGCCGACGAAGGCGCCACGGTCAGCTTTGACCAGGTGTTGCTGGTCGGCACCGGCGAGTCGGTCACCATCGGTGCGCCGGTCGTCGAGGGCGCCACCGTCAGCGCCACCGTGCGCAAGCACGGCCGCGCCGACAAGATCCGCATCATCAAGTTCCGCCGCCGCAAGCACTACAAGCGTCAGCAGGGCCATCGGCAGCATTTCACCGAAATCGAGATCACGGGCATCAACGCCTGAGCACCTGGAGCATTGAGTCATGGCACATAAAAAAGGCGTAGGTTCCAGCCGCAACGGTCGCGATTCGAACCCGAAATACCTCGGCGTCAAGGTCTACGGTGGCCAGGCCATCGAAGCCGGCAACATCATCGTGCGCCAGCGCGGCACCCAGTTCCATCCGGGCAATGGCGTCGGCCTGGGTCGCGACCATACGCTGTTCGCGCTGGTCGACGGCAAGGTCCAGTTCGCTGTCCGCGGCGACAAGAACCGCCGTTTCGTCGACGTCGTGCAGGCGTAAGCTCTCCGCGACGCGGCAACGAAGGCCCCGCTTCGGCGGGGTTTTTGTTTTTGGAGCAGGGAATAGGGAATAGGGAATGGCAAGAGCGAGGTTTCTGCAACTCCCGTACCCTACCCAGAGCGCCAGCTTTTCCTATTCCCGATTCCCCATTCCCTATTCCCGGCCCTCAACAATGAAATTCGTCGACGAAGCGCAAATCAAGGTCCTGGCCGGTGACGGTGGCAATGGCTGCATCAGTTTCCGGCGGGAGAAGTTCATTCCGTTCGGCGGCCCCGACGGCGGCGACGGCGGCTCGGGCGGGTCGGTGTGGCTGGTGGCCGACGAGGGCCTGAACACGCTGGTCGATTTCCGCCACCAGCGCAGCTTCAAGGCGCATCGCGGCGAGAACGGCATGGGCAGCCAGATGTACGGCAAGGGCGGCGAGGACACTACGATCCGCGTGCCGGTGGGCACCATGGTCACCAACGTCGACACCGACGAGGTGATCGGCGACCTGACCGCCCACGGCCAGCGCATGCTGGTGGCGCAAGGCGGCAAGGGCGGGCTGGGCAACATCCATTTCAAGAGTTCGGTGAACCGCGCCCCGCGCAAGGCCACGCCAGGGACGCCGGGCGAGGTGCGCGAGCTGAAACTCGAACTGCGCCTGCTGGCCGACGTGGGCCTGCTGGGGTTCCCCAATGCGGGCAAATCCACTTTCATCCGCGCCGTGTCGGCGGCGACCCCGCGGGTGGCAGACTATCCGTTCACCACCTTGCACCCGAATCTTGGCGTGGTCAGCCTGGGCACCGACCAGAGCTTCGTGATCGCCGACATCCCCGGCCTGATCGAGGGCGCATCAGAGGGGGCGGGGCTGGGCATCCAGTTCCTGCGCCACGTGGCGCGCACCAGCCTGCTGCTGCACATCGTCGACATCGCGCCGATCGACGGCACCGACGTGGCCGATCAGGTCCGCGCGATCGAGCAGGAGCTGCAGAAGTTCAATCCGGAGTTGCTCGAGCGCCCGCGCTGGCTGGTGCTCAACAAGGCCGACGTGCTGCCGGAGGGCGAACGCCAGGCCGTGGCGCAAGGCATCGTCGACAAACTGGGCTGGACCCAACCGTGGTTCCTGGTCTCGGCGATCGCGCGTGAAAACACCATGGCAGTGTGCCAGCAGGTGCAGCGCTTCTTCGAGTCGCAACGCGAAGCCGAAGCCGAACGCACCGAGATGCTTGCCGACGACGTGCGCCTGCGCGGCGAAAAAGCCGGCGATTGAGGGCGGTCCGCCTGGCTACATGCGGAACACGCCATAGCGCTGCGGCTCGATCGGTGCATTCATCGAGGCGGAGATCGCCAGTCCCAGCACCCGCCGGGTATCGGCCGGGTCGATGATGCCGTCGTCCCACAGCCGCGCGCTGGCGTAATACGGGTGGCCCTGGCGTTCGTACTGCTCGCGCAACGGTGCCTTGAACGCCTCTTCCTCCTCGGCCGACCACTCGCCGCCCTTGGCCTCGATGCCATCGCGCTTCACCGTGGCCAGCACGCTCGCGGCCTGCTCGCCGCCCATCACCGAGATGCGCGCGTTCGGCCACATCCACAGGAAGCGGGCGCCATAGGCCCGACCGCACATCGCATAGTTGCCGGCGCCGAAGCTGCCGCCGATCACCACGGTGAATTTCGGCACGTGCGAGCAGGCGACCGCGGTGACCATCTTGGCGCCGTCCTTGGCGATGCCGGCCTGCTCGTATTTCTTGCCGACCATGAAGCCGGTGATGTTCTGCAAAAACACCAGCGGCACGTTGCGCTGATTGCACAGCTCGATGAAGTGCGAGCCCTTCAGCGCGCTTTCGGCGAACAGGATGCCGTTGTTGGCGACGATGCCCACCGGGTAGCCGTGGATGTGCGCGAAGCCGCACACCAGGGTCTTGCCGTAGCGCGCCTTGAACTCGTGGAACTCCGAGCCGTCGACGATGCGCGCGATCACTTCGCGGATGTCGAACGGGCGGCGGGTGTCCTGCGGGATCACGCCGTACAGTTCCTCGGCCGGATACTTCGGCTCGACCGGTGTGCGCAGCGCCAGCGGCATGTCCTTCTTCCGGTTGAGGTGGGCCACGATGTCGCGTGCGATCGACAGCGCGTGCGCGTCGTTCTCGGCAAAGTGGTCGGCCACGCCGGAAATGGACGTATGGACGTCCGCGCCACCCAGCGTCTCGGCGTCCACCACCTCGCCGGTGGCCGCCTTCACCAGCGGCGGGCCGCCGAGGAAGATGGTGCCCTGCTCGCGCACGATGATCGTCTCGTCGCTCATTGCCGGCACGTAGGCGCCGCCGGCGGTGCATGAGCCCATCACCACCGCGATCTGCGGGATGTTGAGCGACGACATCCGCGCCTGGTTGTAGAAGATCCGCCCGAAGTGCTCCTTGTCCGGGAACACCTCGTCCTGCAGCGGCAGGAACGCACCGCCGGAGTCGACCAGGTAGATGCAGGGCAGGCGGTTTTCCAGAGCCACTTCCTGCGCGCGCAGGTGCTTCTTCACCGTCATCGGGAAATAGGTGCCGCCCTTGACGGTGGCGTCATTGGCGACCACCACCACCTCGGCGCCGTGCACGCGGCCGATGCCGGTGACGATGCCTGCGCCGGGCGCGGCGTCGTCGTACATGCCGTGTGCGGCCAGCGGCGACAGTTCGAGGAAGGGCGAACCGGGATCAAGCAGGGCGCGGATGCGCTCGCGTGGCAGCAGCTTGCCGCGGGCGACGTGCCTCTCGCGTGCCTTCGCGCCGCCGCCCTCGGCGTTGCGCGCCAGTTCGCGGTGCAGGTCGTCGACCATGGCGCGCAACTGGGTCGTGCTGCCCTGGAACTCGGGTGAGCGGGGGTCGATCTGGGTCGCGAAAACATTCATGGAGGGATTCACGGGAAGCGGGAAACGGCGGGTTGCCAAACTCTGGATCATAACCGGCGGCGGCGTGCCCCCCAAAACGGAAGGTGGCCGGCGCAGGGCAAGGCGGCTGGATATCAAGGGCAAAAAAAACGGCCGCACGAGGCGACCGTTTTTTCTGTTGCCGAGAGCCAGCTGGGGATCAGTGACCCTTCGCGGCGTCCTTGGCTTTCTCGGCTGCGTCCTTCGCGTTGCTGGCAGCGCTCTTGGCGGCGTCGGCAGCGTTGCTGGCCGCGTCGGCCGCGTTGCTGGCGGCATCCTTCGCCATCGACATCGCGTCATGCGAGGTGCCGGCAGCGGCCGGAGCCATCGCGGAAGCGGCGCTGGCGGCGCCGGCAGCCTGGGTGGCCGCCTCGCCCGCAGCGGAAGCGGCGGTGGCGGCCTGGCCGGCAGCCTGTTCGGTGGCCGTGTTCGGGGCCTCCGAAGCAGCCTGCTGCGCCTGGTCTGCCGCCTGCTGCGCCGTGTCCGCCGACTTCTGGGCGTCCTGCGCGGAATCCTGCGCGCCGTTGCTGCATGCCGCCAACAGCGCGACGAGCGCGGCGGCGAGTAGGGTACGCGTAAACTTCATGGGTGATCTCCTTTGCCGTGGAATGCCGTTTGGCCGTGTATTAATAGCGCTTTCGCCGGCATTGCGCCACATCTTTCATGGTGCTGCGGGCCTTGCCGGCAAAACGATTTACGCAAGCGTCAGGTGAAGGCGGCGGGATGGACGGCGCCTTGTCGTGTCAGTCGGTGCACTCCACCGCAATCGCCGTCGCCTCGCCGCCGCCGATGCACAGCGAGGCGACGCCGCGACGCAATCCCCGCGTTTTCAAGGCGTTGATCAACGTCACCACCAGTCGCGCACCGCTGGCGCCGATCGGGTGGCCGAGCGCGCAGGCGCCGCCGTTGACGTTGAGCTTGTCGTGCGCAATGCCCAGCTCCTTCATCGGCGTCATCGCCACTACCGCGAATGCCTCGTTGATCTCCCACAGGTCGACGTCCTCGACCTTCCAGCCGGCTTTTTCAAGCACCTTGCGGATCGCACCGACCGGCGCGGTGGTGAACCATTCCGGCTCCTGCGAATGGGTGGCATGGGCCACGATGCGGGCCAGCGGTTTCAACCCGCGGCTGGCCGCGTCGTCGGCGGACATCAGCACCACCGCGGCAGCGCCGTCGGAGATGCTGGACGAGCTGGCGGCGGTGACGGTGCCGTTCTCCTTGCGGAACGCGGGCTTGAGCGTGGGCACCTTGGCGATGTCGGAGCGGCCGGGCTGCTCGTCGGTGTCGACCAGCACGTCACCCTTGCGACCGCTGACCGTGACCGGGACGATTTCGTCGGCGAACGCACCGCTCGCCTGGGCTGCCTTGGCGCGATTGACCGATTCGATCGCGTAGGCGTCCTGTTCCTCGCGGGTGAAGTGGTACTTGTCGGCGCAGGATTCGGCGAACACCCCCATCGACTTGCCGTCGTAGGGGTTGGTCAGGCCGTCCCAGGCCATGTGGTCGACCAGTTGGCCATCGCCGTAGCGGATGCCGGTACGCGCCTGCACCATGTGCGGTGCGTTGGTCATCGACTCCATGCCGCCGGCCACCACCACGCTGGCCGAGCCGGCCTTGATCAGGTCGTGGCCGAGCATGATCGCCTTCATGCCCGAGCCGCACACCTTGTTGATCGTGGTGCAGCCGGTGCCGGCCGGCAGATCGGCGGCCAGCGCCGCCTGGCGCGCGGGGGCCTGGCCCAGGTTGGCCGGCAGCACGCAGCCCATGATCACCTCGCTGACCTCGGCCGGCGCCACGCCGGACTGCTTCAGCGCCGCGCGGATCGCGGTGGCGCCGAGCTTCGGGGTGGGCACGCCGGTGAACTGGCCGAGGAAGGAGCCGATGGCGGTGCGCCTGGAACCGGTGATGACGATGCTTACGTCCGACATGATGACACTCCGCTGGGGTACTGAAAGGTGGCAATCGACGGGCCAAATGCCCGGAATGAACCTCTGGATTATCGCAGTGCGCTCCCGGCAACGGCAAATGGCCCCGGCAGTAGACGAAGCGCACATATCGGCGCGTTTTTCATGACATTTGTTGTGCGAAGATACGCCGATCCGGGGGGATACTACTGCCGCGATCGAGCGTTGGCGGTCGGCGTGCTGAACGAGACGGGAGAAGGAACATGAGCAGGACTGTGGCGGGAATGCGTCGACGCAACGTCGCCTTGGTGACGGCCTTGGCGTTTGCACTGGGTGCTTGCGGCGGTGGCGGCGGCATGGTCAAGGCGCCGCCGGTCACTCCATCCGGGCCGCCACCCGCTCCGCCGCCGGCACCACCACCGGCACCGCCGCCGGCCGATCAGCCGCCGATCGACGCCCAGCTCGGTCTCACCAACACCTATGCCGCACACAGCAAGGGCTTCACCGGCGCCGGCATCACCTTGGGCATCGTCGACAGCGGCATCATGCGCAGCAATCCGACCGTGGCCGGTCGGGTCACGCAGGAGCTGATCTACGTCGACCCGACGCTCAACAACACCTCCATCGACGACGTGGTCGGGCACGGCACCTGGGTATCGGAGATTGCCGCCGGTGCGGCTTTCGACAAGTTCCCGGGCGGCATCGCCCCCGGGGCCAAACTGGTATCGGCGCGCATCATCAGCGACACCGAGCCGACCGACGACGGTTCGGGCCAGGGCAACAAGGTCACCGCGGCCGACGCGGACTTTTTCGCGCAGACTCTGAACCCGGCGCTGATCAATGCCGGCGTGCAGGTGATGAACAATTCATGGGGCGGCATCTACTGGGATACCACCGACGCCTCGATCAACCAGGCTTTCGCTGCCGCTTATCGACCCTTCGTGGTGCAGCACGGCGGCCTGGTGGTGTTCGCCGCGGGCAACGAATCCAGGACCGATCCCAGCGACATCGCCGCCCTGCCCACGCTGTCGCCCGATCTGGAGCAGGGCTGGCTGGTCGCGGTGGCGCTGGACAGCCTGCACCCGACTCAGCTGGCCAGTTATTCCAACGCCTGCGGCAAGGCGATGGACTACTGCCTGGCCGCGCCGGGCGACGTGATCGTGCTGGACAAGGATGCAACGGCCAGCACGACGAGCCCGGATTACTGGATCGTCAAGGGCACCTCGTTCGCTGCACCGGAAATCTCCGGCGCCGCAGCCGTGGTGTGGCAGGCGTTCCCGTACTTCACCAATGATCTGGTGCGGCAGACCCTGCTCGGCACCGCCGACGATCTCGGCGCCGCCGGCCCGGACCCGGTCTTCGGCTACGGCGCGTTGAACGTCGGGCGGGCGGTCGACGGCCCGGCGAAGTTCAACTGGGGCGACGTCACCGTCAGCTTTACCGGCAGCTCCAACTGGAACAACCCGATCTCCGGCGCGGGCGGCCTGATCAAGCAAGGCACCGGCACGCTCAACCTGACCCAGGCGGCCAGCTACACCGGCATGACCCAGGTGCTGGGCGGCACGCTCACGGCGAAGTCGCTGGGCGGCAGCGTCAACATCGGCACCGCCGGCACGCTGAGCCAGACCCACGATATCGGCGGCAACGTGGGCAATGCCGGCGTGCTGGCCGTGGCCGGCGGCGACGTCAACGTGGCTGGGAACTACACCCAGCAGAGCAGCGGGCGACTGGCGCTTTCGCTGGGTTCGGCATTGCGCGTGACCGGCACCGCCACGCTCAACGGCGGCGACCTGTACGTCACCGGCTACGACTCCGGCTACACGGTCAACACGCACACCGACGTGCTCACCGCGACCGGCGGCCTCACCGGGACGTTCAGTGCGCTGAACAAGGCATCCAACGTCACCTTGCTCACCGCCACGCTCAATTACGACGGCAACAACGCCTGGCTCAACGTGACCCAGGTGCAAGCCACGGCCGTGCAGGGGATGGGCTATACCGCCGCGTCCTACGGTGCGGCCCAGCGCGTGCAGACGGCATTCGACCAGATCAACACCCAACTGGGTCCGGCGGCGCCGTCGGGGATCGCGCCGGCATCGCTGGGCTTCATCGAGGGCGCCGGCAACCTGCAGCACACGCAGGGCATCCCGGCGCTGCAGAATTCGCTGGAGAGCCTGTCCGGCCAACTGCACGCGGCCAGTGCCGCGATGACGCTGGAGGCGATCAACGCCGGCACGCGCGCGTTGTCGGATCGTTTCGATACGCTGGTCGACAACCCTCAGCCCGGTGGCTGGACGCAGAACCTCGGCTATCACGGCGACCTGTCGCGCAGCGGCTACAGCAACGTCGGCGTCGATCTCAGTGGCTGGCTGGTCGGCCAGGATTACCGGTTCGGCGGCGGCAATGCGGTGGCTGGTTACGCGATCAGCCAGAGCGAGGGGCTGGGCCGGCTGGCCGGCAGTGCCGACCAGGGCCGCAGCCACGCGCTGGAAGGCATGCTGTACGGCGGCATCATCCACGGCTCGTGGTACACCATGGGCCGCTTCGGGCTTGGCAGCTATCGCGAGATGATGCGTCGCCAGGTGCAACTGGGCAACCAGGTCACCGGCGTGGCCAGCAACGTCAATGGCCGCTACGGCGTGGCTTATGGCGAGAGCGGTTACCGCCTTGCGCTGGGTCGCACCGAGCTGACGCCGTACGTCGACATGCAGTACGCCCAGCTGCAACGCGATGGCTTCAATGAGGTCGGCGCCTATGGCTTCGGACTGAAGTCGGGAGCGCAGACCACCGCCCTGTGGCAGGCCGGCCTGGGCGTGCGCGCCACGCGCACGTGGGCGCTGGCGCATGGCGGCAGCCTCAGCCTGCGCACGCGCCTGCTGTGGCAGCAGAGTTTCGGCCTGCGTGGCGAGTGGGTCGACGCCAGCTTCAGCGGCGTCAACCAGTTTGCCCCGGTCGGCGGCATCGGGCTGGCGCGCTACGGCAGCGTGCTTGGCACCACGCTGGACTGGCAAATGAGCCCGGCGGCCAGCCTGCAGTTGGGTTACGACCGCTACGCCGGCCAGCACCAGCAGGGCCAGACCGGCACCATCAGCTTCAACTGGACGTTCTGAAACGCGCGAGTCATGCGTGATGAAAAGGCCCGCGTCGCGCGGGCCTTTTCATGTCTGGCGCCTTCCCTCGGCGCCTTGCTTCATGCCTTGCCGTGGAAGAGTTCGCGGCCGATCAGCATGCGGCGGGATTCGGTTCGATGTGCCGGCGCCGATGCCTTTGTCGGCGCATGTGGTTCATGCCTTGCCGTGGAAGAGTTCGCGGCCGATCAGCATGCGGCGGGATTCGGTTCGATGTGCCGGCGCCGATGCCTTTGTCGGCGCATATGGTTCATGCCTTGCCGTGGAAGAGTTCGCGGCCGATCAGCATGCGGCGGATCTCGTTGGTGCCGGCGCCGATCTCGTACAGCTTGGCGTCGCGCAGCAGGCGCCCGGCGGGGAACTCGTTGATGTAGCCGTTGCCGCCGAGGGTCTGGATGGCCTCCAGAGCCACCTGCACCGCGTTGACCGAGGCGTTGAGCAGGCACGCGGCCGGGTCGATGCGCGACTTCACGCCGTTGTCGAACTGCTGCGCGACCATGTAGGCAAAGCCGCGCGAGGACTGCAGCCGCGTGTACATGTCGGCGATCTTCGCCTGCATCACGCCGAACGTGCCGATCGGCGCGTTGAACTGCTTGCGCTCGCGCACGTAGGGCAGGGCAAGGTCCAGCGATGCCTGCATCAATCCGATCGGGCCGCCGGAGAGCACCAGCCGCTCGGTGTCCAGGCCGCTCATCAGCACGCGTACACCCTCGTTGACCTCGCCGACGATGTTCTCCTCGGGGATCGCGCAATCCTCGAACACCAGCTCGCAGGTGTTGGAGCCGCGCATGCCCAGCTTGTCCAGCTTCTGCGCGGTGTGGAAGCCCTTCATGCCTTTCTCGACGATGAAGGCGGTCATGCAGCGGCTGCCGGCGACGCGCGGCGCGGTGCGCATGTAGACCAGCAGCACGTCGGCGTCCGGGCCGTTGGTGATCCACATCTTGTTGCCGTTGGCGACCCAGGCGTCGCCCTTCTTCTCGGCCTTGCAGCTCATCGAACCGACCACGTCCGAGCCGGCGCCCGGCTCGCTCATCGCCAGCGCGCCGACGTACTCGCCCGAACACAGTTTCGGGATGTACTTGCGCCGCTGCGCCTCGTTGCCGTTGTGGAAGATGTTCTGCACGGCGAGATTGGAGTGCGCGCCGTAGGACAGGCCCACCGAACCGGAAGCGCGCGAGATTTCCTCCATCGCCACCATGTGCGCGAGGAACCCCATGCCGCTGCCGCCGTATTCGGCGGGAATGGTCACGCCGAGCAGCCCCATCTCGCCGAACTTCTTCCACAGGTCGGCGGGGAACAGGTTGTCGCGGTCGATGCGGTCGGCGCGCGGGGCGATCTCCTTCTCCGCGAACGCATGCACGGATTCGCGCAACAGGTCGATGTCTTCTCCGAGCGGGAACGGGCGCATGGTGGTTCCTTGGGTGCGAGCTGCTGATTTTAGCGCACGCGGCGCCGCCTGGCCCGTGCGTCCCTACAGCTGCGATTCGATCGGCAGCCAGCTGATCGCGCGGGTGGTCGTGCGCAGCCACCAGCTGGTGTCGGGCTCGTGCTCCAGCACCTGCGGCGGCTGCGTGCTGCGGTCCAGCCACTGTGTCGAGCCATCCGCGCCGCGGCGCACCGCGTAGCTGAGCACCGGCGCGGCCAGCCGCAGGTATTCCTGGCGCAGGTCGCGGGCCAGGCCGGGGTCGTCGAACAGCACGCCCATCTCGGTGTTGAGGTTGGCCGAGCGCGGGTCGAGGTTGAACGATCCGACGAAGCCGCGCGCGCCGTCGATCACGAATGCCTTGGTGTGCAGGCTGGCGCCGCTGCTGCCGAACAGGCCGTGGGTGGCGACCGGGCCGTGGCGACGGATCTCGAACAGGCTCACGCCGCCATCCAGCAACCGATCGCGATAGCGCTCGTAGCCGCTGTGTACGGCCGGCACGTCGTTGGCGGCCAGCGAGTTGGTGACCACGCCGACGCGGGTGCCGCCGCGTGCCAGCCCGAGCAGGGTCGCCGTGCCTTGCTTGCCGGGGACGAAGTAGGGCGAGATCAGCAGTACCTCGCGATGCATGCCGTCGAGATGCGCGGCCAGCCGCGGCTGCAGCCAGCCGCGGCGGTCGGCGCCTTTTGTCTTCTGCGGCGGATCGGATGCCACGGTGATGTTCGCGCTCCAGTGCGGCACCAGCTCGTGGTTGGTCAGGCGCTGCGCCGAAGGCGAGGCGGCGACGCGGCCAAGGTAGACCTGCGCGGCCGCGTCGGCGGACTCGTGGGCGAACGCGGCCACCAGCCTGTGCAGGTTTTCCGGTGTCTGCGGGTTCAGCGCCTCGATCGGCACCGCGGCGCTGGAGTTCCAGAAGTCGTCGAAGATCGCGCTGGCGTCGGCCACGGCCGGACCGAGCAGCAGCATGTCGAGGTCGCGGAAATTCACGCTGCGGTTGGCGTCGAAGTACTCGTCGCCGATGTTGCGCCCCCCGACCAGCGCGACGCGGCCGTCGGCGATCCACGCCTTGTTGTGCATGCGGTGGTTGACGCTGAAGAAACGCTGCACCATCTCCAGCAGGCGCCACACGCCGCTGCGGTTGCGGAACGGGTTGTACAGGCGCACCTCGATGTTCGGGTGCGCGTCCAGCGCCAGCAGCGCCGGGTCGAGCCCCTTGGTGTTGATGTCGTCGAGCAGCAGGCGCACGCGCACGCCGCGCTCGGCCGCGGCGTACACCTCGCGCGCCAGCAGGTGGCCGACCAGGTCGTCGTGCCACATGTAGTACTGCAGGTCCAGGCTGCGCCCGGCCAGGCGCGCGGAGGCGGCGCGCGCGGCGAACGCGTCCAGGCCGTCGGGCAGCAGGGTCGCCGCGGTCTCGCCGGGGTGCGCGGCCAGGTACGGGGCCAGTTCGCGATCGATCGGGGTCTGCGCCGGCTGCATCGGCAACGCGCTGCTCGGGGCACCGGTGGCGCGCGGGGTCAGCCGATCGGCGAGCAACAGCCCGCTGACCATCAGCAGCACCAGCGCGAACATGCCGCAACCCAGCCAGATCATCATCCTGTGCATCCGTGGCACCTCCCGTACCCGATTATTCGTTGACCGCCGCGCATACGCAAAGCCGGAAGGGGGATGGACAGTCTGGCGTGCCCACGCAACGGCCGCGGGAGTGCCGCCAGGCGGCCTTCACCGAGTGCTGCGCGGGGACCGGCTAAAGTTTTCGCCGCCCCGGCCGTTGCCGTGTCGCAAGACGACGGCGGGCAACCGTCAGAGTTCGGGCCGCCTTGCAGGTTGTCCATGGGCACAGTTGCCCATGGTGCACCCCATGTCTGCCCCGGCGACAAGAGGTGGCAAGGCCCACGTGACAACGTTGATGCAGCGGTTGGACAAGATCATCCTGGGGTCGGAGCGACACCAGCGCATCCGGCTGCGCCAATGGTTGATCGCCTGCGTGGCCACCGCGGGCTGCGCGCTGTTCTTTGCAGGCGGCGTTTTCCTGGGCTGGATGAGCTGGGAAAACCTGCTGATCCTGGGCGTGATCGAGGCGATCGGGCAGGGGCTCATCTACGCCGCGTTGCGCAGCGGCTTCAGCTTGCGCTTTGCCGATCCGGCGCTCACCGAATGGCAGACCGTGCTGGCGATCGTGGCCGTGGACTATGCCTACATGTCCGCCGGCAGCGCGCGCCACTTGGCATTGTGCCCGCTGCTGCTGGTATTCACCTTCGGCGCGTTCTCGCTGCCGTGGCAGCGCATCGCCCGGCTCACCATCTTTGCGCTGGCAAGCTTTCTGGTCAGCATCGCGGTGATGGAGTGGCAGCGCGCCCCCGCCATCGGGTGGTCGCTGGACTCGCCGGAAATGCTCGACGACATTTCCGCCCTTGGCATGCTGCTGATCGTGCTGCCGGTGATTTCGTACGTGGCGTCGCGGCTCTCGCGCCTGCGCTCCAACCTGCGCGAACAGCGCGTGGCGCTGGCCAGCGCACTGGAGGAAGTGCAGCGGCTCGCCGCCTACGACGAACTCACCGGACTCGCCAACCGCCGCCACGCGCAGGATCGCCTGGCCCCGGAGCAGGCACGCGCCGAGCGCAGCGGCACGATCTTTTCGGTGGCGCTGATCGATCTGGATCACTTCAAGGAAATCAACGACACGCTCGGCCACGCCGGCGGCGACCGCGTTCTGCGCGCATTCGCGGATACGGTGCGCGACCTGCTGCGCGGCTCGGACATGGTGGCCCGCTGGGGCGGCGAGGAGTTTCTCGTGCTGATGCCGGACAGCGCCGGGGTCGACGCGCTCGCCACGGTCGATCGTCTGCTCCAGGGCGTGCGCGGATTGCGGGCAGCGGAGGGCCAGCCCTTCAGCTTTTCCGCCGGCGTGACCCAATATCGCCGCGGCGAGGGTTTCATGGAAGCCGTCGCCCGCGCCGACCAGCAGATGTACGCGGCCAAGCACGCCGGCCGCAACGGCGTCTGCCTGGCGTGATTGCCATGAAAAAGGCCGCGCCTCGCGACGCGGCCCTTGTCTTGCGCAACCGTCGGGATCACTGACCGCGCATGCGGCCCTGGAAGCGGGTGCCGCCGTTGCCCATGTGCGGCAGCTTGATCTTGCCGATCGCGGCGATGCGCTCTTCGGCCATGCGGTCGGCGGCCAGGTAGGTCGGCACGCCCTGCGACTTGCTGATCTCGAAGATGCGGCCCAGGTTGTAGTAGATCGTGCGCATCATGCGCATCGCGCGCTCGCGGTTGTAGCCGTCGATCTCCAGCGACACGTTCATCACGCCGCCGGCGTTGACCGCGTAGTCCGGCGCGTACAGCACGCCGCGGCGGTTCAGCTCGTCGCCGATCTCGTCGGTGGCCAGCTGGTTGTTGGCCGGGCCGCAGATGATCTTCGCCTTGATGCGGTTGATGGTCTGCTCGTTCAGCGTGCCGCCCAGCGCGCACGGCGAATAGACGTCCGCGTCCACGTCGTAGATCTCGTCCAGGCCCACCGCTTCGCAACCGAGTTCGTCGACGCAGCGCTGCACCGCTTCCTTGTTGATGTCGGTGACGAACACCTTGGCGCCCTGTTCGCGCAGCAGCTTGATGTACTCGCCGCCGACGTGGCCGCAGCCCTGCACCGCGAAGCTGTACTTGCCCACGTCCTCGTTGCCGTGCTTGAACTGCAGCGTGGCCATCAGGCCCTGCAGCGTGCCGTAGGCGGTGAACGGCGAGGGATCGCCCGAGCCGCCGTGCACCTGGTGCACGCCGGTGACGTACTCGGTTTCGCGGAACACGTATTCCATGTCGTTGACGTCGATGCCGACGTCCTCGGCGGTGATGTAGCGGCCGTTCAACGAGTTGATGAAGCGGCCGAACGAGCGGAACAGCGCCTCGGACTTGTCCTTGCTCGGATCGCCGATGATCACCGCCTTGCCGCCGCCCAGGTTCAGGCCGGCCACGGCGTTCTTGTAGGTCATGCCGCGCGACAGGCGCAGCACGTCGTTCACCGCTTCGTCCTCGGTCTTGTACGGCCACATGCGCAGGCCGCCGAGCGCGGGGCCCAGCACCGTGTTGTGGATCGCGACGATGGCCTTCAGGCCGGCGTCGGCGTTGTGGCAGAACACGACTTCTTCGTGGCCGGTCTTGGCGATGGTTTCAAAAATCATTGCGACGGTGACTCCATGGATTGACGTTGCCCGCAGGCCTCGCCGACTAAGGTGCGGGCACGCGGCCCGCTCGATGGTGGTAAGGGACGAAATCGATCGCCCCGACCAGGGCCGGGGCGATCAGTCAAAACGCCAAGTTTAGTACGTCGTCCCCTGCGGCGATGGTGCGGCGCGTCAAGCCGGCTGCGGATGGAGCGCCGCGGGCCGCCGCCCTCAGCGGCCCCAGTAGCCGCGCCGGAAGCGCCAATCGTGGCCGTGACGGACCCAATGCGCCGGTCGGTAGTGGTAGCCCGGACGCATCCGCACCCAGTAGCCGCCGACCCAGACATGACGATGCGCGGGCGCGTTCCAGCGCCAGTAACCGGGCGCCCAGACGTAGCCGCGGCGTGGCGGCGGGACGCGTTCGAAGCGGGCCGGCGGCGGCGCCACGCCGATGCTCATGCCCACCGCGACCCGCGTGTGCGCGGTTGCGGGCGGCGCATACAGCGCGCCGGCAAGGCTCAGGCCGAAACCGGCCAGCAGGGCAAACTTGAGGGGGCTGCGCAACATCGCGTTCTCCGTCGGCGCCGCGTCAGGCGGCAGGCAGGATGGAAAACGGGATGCGCGGCGGGCAGTTGACCGGCCGCGCGTGGCTCGTTCAGGCGGCGATCAAGCGCCGTTCACAAGTGGCAGTCCGGTGCGTGGCCGCTGGCGCGTGCGTGTTGATAGACCGGCAGCAGCTGTTGCGCCTGCCGACCCAGCGCCTCGGCGCGGTTGCCCGGCGCGGGATGCGTGGAAAGAAATGCCGGCGGTTTGCTGCCGCCCTGGGCGCCCATTTTCTGCCACAGCGTCACCGCCGCGCGCGGATCGAAACCGGCCTGCGCCATGTAGCGCTGGCCCAAGGTATCGGCCTCGCTTTCCTGCGTGCGCGAGAACGGCAGCAGGATGCTCAGTTCCGCCCCGGCGCCGAGCAGCGCCGCCGCGGTGTTGGCGTCGCCGCCGCGACTGCCCGCGTACACCGTGCCGGCGGTCACCGCAGCCTGCGCGGCAAGGTTGTCCGAGACCCGCTCCGCGCCGTGGCGCGCCACCACGTGCGACAGTTCATGACCCAGCACCGTGGCCAGCTGGTCCTGGTTGTCGGCCAGCTTGAACATGCCCCGGTTCACGCCGATGCGCCCGCCGGGCAGGGCGAACGCGTTGGCGGTGTCGTCACCAACGATCTGCACTTCCCACTGCTGGGTATTCCACGGCGGCGGCAGCACCGCGACCAGCGCGCGGGACACGCAGGTGGCATACGCGCGCTCGCGCGGCGCGTCGACGAACTTGCCCTGCTTGCGCATGTCGTTGAAAGCGGCCAGCCCCATCTGGCTCATCTGGCTGTCCGACACCACCATCAGCTGCGAGCGGCCGGTCGGCGAGGTGACACAGGCGGCCAGCAGGGCAGTGGCGAGCGGAATGCCCAGGTTGCGGATTTTCATGCGGAATCCTCCATGGCGTGCAGTGGTGAAGCATAGCCGCAAGGTCCGCCGAGACTGTGTGAGTGTCATTTGATATAGAACGAACGGTCGTGCTATTTTTCCGCCATGACACTCGCAACCCGCCCCGGCAAGCGCGCGGCCACCCGCGACACCATCCTCGACCACGCCTACGCGCTGGCCCGTCGCGACGGGCTGGAAGGCCTGTCGATCGGCGGCCTGGCCAGCGACGTGGGCATGTCCAAGAGCGGCGTGTTCGCCCACTTCGGCTCGCGCGAAGACCTGCAGCTGGCCGTGCTCGACACCGGCCGCCAGCGCTTCGTGACCCGGGTGCTGCAGCCCGCGCTGAAGCAGCCGCGCGGCCTGCCGCGGCTGCGCGCGATCGTGGCGCACTGGTTCGAGTGGAGCCGCGAGCACCAGAGCGGCTGCGTGCTGCTGTCGGCCGTGAGCGAGTACGACGGCCGCGACGGTGCGCTGCACGACGGCGTGGTGCGGCAGCAGTCCGGCTGGCGCGACGAGCTGCAGAAGGCGATCGCGCAGGCGGTCGAACTGGGCCACCTGCGCAGCGACACCGACGTCGCCCAGCTCGCCTTCGAGATCTACGCCCTGATGCTCGGCCTGCACCACGACGCCGGGCTGTTCGGATTCGACGAAGCCGGCCAGCGCACCCGCGCGGCCTTCGAGCGCCTGTGGCGCAGCTGGCAAACCTGAGGCGAGACCCATGTCCACCGTCATCGAAAAAATCAGGCTCGGCACCGTGCGCACCGGCTTCGTGCTGGGCGGGCGGATCGCGCCCGGGCGCACCGTGAACCGCGCCGCGCGCCTGTTTGCCACCCCGTTCGCCAGCAGCCGCAGCCGCGCCGAAGCCGTGCAAGGCGACGCGGACATGCGCCGCGGCGAGTTGCACGTCAACGGCGAAACCATCGCCACCTATGTCTGGGGCGACCCGTCGAGCCAGCCCTACGCGCTGCTGGCGCACGGCTGGTCCAGCTTCGGCCTGCGCTTCCTGCCGTGGGTGGCGCGCTTGCGTGCGCTGGGATTCGCCGTGGTCACGTTCGACCAGCCCGGCCACGGCCACAGCAGCGGCACGCTGTGCACGCTGCCGGAATTCACCGCGACCATCCACGCGATCGGCGAACATTACGGCAACGCCGCGCTGGCGGTCGGCCACTCGCTGGGTGGCGCCGCTGTCGTCTTCGCGCAGGACGAGAGTTGGCATGCGCGGCGGCTGATCCTGGTGGCGCCGGCGGCAGACATGAAGGCCGCGGCCAGCCGTTTTTTCCGCTTCGTGCGCCTGGGCGAACACTTGCAACAACCATTCTTCGACTGGCTGCTGCGCCGCACCGGCGTCAGCGTCGAACAACTGCAGGTGCATCGCCACCTGCCCGCGCTGGGCCAGCCCGTGCTGATCGTGCACGACCTCGATGACCCCGAGGTGCCGTGGGGCGAGGGCGAGCGCTATGCCCAGTACTGCTCCGGCGCGCGGCTGTACACCACGCAGGGCCTGGGCCATAGCCGGGTGCTCGACGCGCCGGAGGTGATCGGCGCGGCGCTGGCCTTCGTGCGTGGCGATGACGTGGGTACGCGCGTGATCGGCAGTCCGAACCTGGCGCTTTGCCTCTGAATCGAACGACGGGGACCAGGACCCCGCGTGCCCGCCGTCGATCCACTAGAATCGAACGGTTCAAGCACACGATGTCCGGAGTTGCCATGAGTTCCCCCGCCAAGCACGTCCCCGCCAGCGCCCCGCAGACGGAAACCACCCCACTGCGTTTCGTCACCGCGGCCAGCCTGTTCGATGGCCACGATGCGGCGATCAACATCATGCGGCGGATCATCCAGGCCCAGGGCGCGGAGGTGATCCACCTCGGCCACAACCGCTCGGTTGAGGACGTGGTGCGCGCGGCATTGCAGGAGGATGCCGACGCGATCGCCATGTCGTCCTACCAGGGCGGCCACGTCGAGTACTTCAAGTACATGGTCGACATGCTCAAGGAGAAGGGCGCCAGCCATATCCGCGTGTTCGGCGGTGGCGGCGGCACCATCACCCCGGAAGAGATCAGGGAGCTGGAAGCCTACGGCGTCGAGCGCATCTACCACCCCAACGACGGCATGAAGCTGGGCCTGGTGGAGATGATCGAGGACGTGATCCGCCGCGCGCAGCAGGGCCGCGAGTCGCGCCTCACCCAGCGCGAGGCGGCCAGCCACGCCACGCCCGACGTCGACGACGAGATCAGCATCGGCCACGTGCTGACCAGCCTGGAAGGCGGCAGCTACACCGACGCCGAACTCGACCGCCTGCGCAAGCAGTGGAAGCTGGCCGGCAAGCACACGCCCGTCCTCGGCCTCACCGGCACCGGCGGCGCCGGCAAATCCAGCGTGGTCGACGAACTGCTGCTGCGCTTCCTGCACGCCTTCCCCGACATGCGCATCGCCGTGCTCGCCGTCGATCCCACGCGCCGCCGCTCCGGCGGTGCCCTGCTGGGCGACCGCATCCGCATGAACTCGCTGCGCAGCCATCGCGTCTACATGCGCTCGATGGCCACCCGCCGCCAGCACGCGGCCACCAACACCGTGCTGCACGACTGCATCGACTTCCTCAAGAGCCAGCCCTACGACCTGGTCATCGTCGAGACCGCCGGCATCGGCCAGAGCGATTCGGAGATCGTCGACCTGGTCGATTTCCCCGCCTACGTGATGACCAGCGACTACGGCGCCGCCAGCCAGCTGGAGAAGATCGACATGATCGACTTCGCCGAGCTCATCGTGCTCAACAAGTTCGACAAGCGCGGCGCCGAGGACGCGCTGCGCGACGTGCGCAAGCAGTGGAAGCGCAACCGCACCGCGTTCACCGTGAAAGACGAGGACGTGCCGGCGTACCCCACCATCGCCAGCCAGTTCAACGACCCCGGCATCACCTGGATGTTCGCCAACCTGTGCCGGCTCATGCGCGAAAAACTGTCGCTGCCCGCCGACAAGTGGACCCCCAACCTCGACACCACCCTGAAAGAACCCCGCGCCACCGTGCTGATCCCCGGCCCCCGCGTGCGCTACCTCGCCGAAATCGCCGAGCAGGGGCGCGCCATCAACAAGAGCATCGAGACCCAGGCCGAATACGCCAGCAAGGCGCAGCACTACTACGAGGCGCTGAAGGAACTGGGCGACGACAAGCTGCCGCGCCCGCTGGAGTTGTATCGCAACGCCGATTTGCAGGCCGAGGCCGACCGCTCGCTGCTCACCCTGCGCCAGCGCTACAACGCCGCGCTGAAGGAACTCAGCCACGAGGCGATCCACCAACTGCGCGAATGGCCCGCGCTGTACGCCTCGGTCACCGCCGACGTCAACGAATACAAGGTGCGCGACAAGGTCATCCGCGTCGACAACTACCGCGAATCGCTGAGCCACCAGAAGATCCCGAAAGTCTCCCCGCCCAAGTCGAAGGACTGGGGCGAACTCCTCACCTTCCTCGGCAAGGAAAACCTGCCCGGCCACTACCCGTACACCGGCGGCGTCTACCCGTACCGCCGCAGCGGCGAAGACCCCACCCGCATGTTCGCCGGCGAAGGCACGCCCGAGCGCACCAACCGCCGCTTCCATTACCTGAGCCAGGGCGGCGCCGCCACGCGCCTGTCCACCGCGTTCGACTCGGTCACCCTGTACGGCGAGGACCCGGCGCCGCGCCCGGACATCTACGGCAAGATCGGCAACTCCGGCGTCAACATCGCCACCCTGGACGACATGAAGAAGCTCTACTCCGGCTTCGACCTCAGCGCGCCCAGCACGTCCGTATCCATGACCATCAACGGCCCCGCGCCGATGATCCTGGCGATGTTCATGAACACCGCCATCGACCAGAACGTCGAGAAGTACCTCAAGGAAGACGACAAGCGTTGGGCCGCCGCGCAGCAATACATCGACAAGCTGTACGCCAACACCCCGCGCCCGCAGTACCACGGCGAGCTGCCCAAGGGTAACGACGGCCTCGGCCTTGGCCTGCTCGGCGTCTGCGGCGACGAGCTGGTCGACGCGGAAACCTACGCGCGCATCAAAGCCGACACGCTGACCAAGGTGCGTGGCACCGTGCAGGCCGACATCCTGAAGGAAGACCAGGCGCAGAACACCTGCATCTTCTCCACCGAATTCGCGCTGCGCATGATGGGCGACATCCAGCAGTACTTCGTCGACCACAAGGTGCGCAACTTCTACTCGGTGTCGATCAGCGGTTACCACATCGCCGAAGCCGGCGCGAACCCGATCAGCCAGCTCGCCTTCACGCTGAGCAACGGCTTCACCATCGTCGAGTACTACCTCGCCCGCGGCATGAAGGTGGACGACTTTGCGCCCAACCTCAGCTTTTTCTTCTCCAACGGCATGGACCCGGAATACACCGTCATCGGCCGCGTCGCCCGCCGCATCTGGGCCCGCGCCATGCGCGAGCGCTACGGCGCTTCTCCGCGCAGCCAGATGATGAAGTACCACATCCAGACCTCAGGCCGCTCGCTGCACGCGCAGGAAATCCAGTTCAACGACATCCGCACCACGCTGCAGGCGATGTACGCGCTGTTCGACAACTGCAACTCCCTGCACACCAACGCCTACGACGAAGCGATCACCACGCCCACCGAGGAAAGCGTGCGCCGCGCGGTGGCGATCCAGATGATCATCAACAAGGAACTGGGGCTGAACTTCAACGAGAATCCGTGGCAGGGGAGTTACGTGGTCGACACGTTGACTGACCTGGTCGAGGAGGCGGTGTACAAGGAGTTCGAGGCGATCAGCGAGCGGGGCGGGGTGCTGGGCGCGATGGATACCATGTATCAGCGCGGCAAGATCCAGGAAGAGTCGATGTACTACGAGCACAAGAAGCACGATGGGTCGTTGCCGCTGATCGGGGTGAACACCTTCCTGCCGAAGGATCATGGCGGGGAGATTGCCACCGTGATCGAGCTGATCCGGTCTACCGAAGAGGAGAAGGGGCAGCAGATCGCCAACGTGAAGCGCTACGGCGAAGCACGCAATGCGCTGGCTTCAGATAGCCTCAAGGTGCTGCAGGTGACGGCGCGGGATCGGCGGAATGTGTTCGAGCAGCTGATCGAGGCGGTGAAGTACAACTCGCTGGGGCAGATCTCGCATGCGTTGTATGAGGTGGGGGGGGAGTATCGGAGGAATATGTGATAACTCGCACAGGGGGGTGCGAACACACACACACACAGCAAGAGTCTAGGCTCTCGCCTTAGCTCTGGCGCGGGTCCGTGTCAGTAGCAGCAATCTACCGTCGGCTTGAGAGCACGGATATGCGGCACATAGAGTTGATGACCTTCATACGGGGAGATTGGCGTGGCGACTGGGGTTGAACTGGCAATTCGGGGCGAAAACGTTCAGCGGCTCTACGGTTGGTACCGGGAGAACCGGTTTGAAGTAAACCGTCGCTACCAACGCAAGTTGGTTTGGACGATCGGCGAGAAGCGCGCGTTTATTGATAGCCTGCTTAAGGGTTTTCCCGTGCCGCTGATCCTGGTCGCGGAGTATGAAAGCGACTCGGAAACGAAGTACGAAATCATTGACGGTATGCAGCGTATGAACGCGCTCTTCTCGTTCATTGAGCAAGATTTCGATCTGGCAGATCAATATTTTGATTTGGATACAATGGCCGAGACTAAGCACATCTCAGACAAGAAGGAGATCGTGCAGCGCGAGCCAAAGTTGAACCGCAATGCGTGCGTGCGTCTGGCGTCTTATCCAATTCCGCTCTCGGTCTACAGAATTGAAGAGCAAAATGATGTCGACGAGGTCTTTCGTCGCATCAACTCAAACGGTAAGCATTTGTCTAGGCAGGAGTTGCGCATCGCAGGCAACACCAGTCAATATGCCAACCTTGTTCGCAATCTATCCAGTCGTATTCGTGGAGACACGTCGCTTTCCGACGTCCTTCCGCTTAGTAAGATGAAATTGCTCAGCATCTCGAATCGAGATCTACCTTATGGGTTAGATGTCGACAAGATCTTTTGGGTCGAGCAAGGGGTGATCACAAAGGAACAGCTGCGGGATAGCACAGACGAGGAGCTTGTTTCCGATACGCTAGGGTACATCTTGCTCGATCCTAAGCCCGCTTCGAGTTCAGAGATCCTCAATGGGTTCTATGGCTTGGCTGTGTCGTCGAAGGAGAGCTCCCGCGCGAGCGACCTGGAACTGGCGATCAAGCGAGTGAGCGAGGATAGCATCATTCGCCAGTATCTCGCAGTCTTTGATGTTCTCAAGAAGACCATCGATGAATCCGGCAGGCGCTTCAACACGCTGATGTACCCGGATGCCGGTCCCCGGGTCCCCCGGTATTTCCAAGTTGTGTTCCTCGCGCTACACGATTTGCTCGTTGTCAAGGAAAAGGTGCCTAAGAGCATCAAGTCGTTGACTTCCGCAATGAATGGAATCGGGAAAAAGATCCCCATTAGCGAGGGCGGCCGCTGGAGCGCGAATGACCGATCAAAGTCGGTGAACGCGGTGGTGGGGATGCTTGACCCGGTGTTCAAGAAGAGATCGTCCAAAGATCCAGCACTCGCTTCGTGGGCGACCGAGCTAGAGAATCTGCTCACACAGTCGACGACGGAACAAGGGGCATTCGACTTCAAACAGGGTCTGCACAGGCTGGATAAAACCAATGCTTACGATGCAAACATCGTGAGCAAGATTGTTAAGACGTTGACTGCGATGGTAAATGACGGGCGCGCGGCCGTCGGGTATGTTGTGATCGGTGTCGCTGATCACAAGAAGGACAGCGATGTAGTGGAGAAGATGTACGGCGGATCGGCCAAAGAATTCAGTGGTTTCTTTGTTTCAGGAGTGGATGGCGAGATCAAGAAGCACTATAAGGGCGGCGCCGACGAATACCTGAAGAAGCTTGTTGCCGCCATCAAGGCCGCGCCGACGCCTGACGAGTTTAAGTCACAGCTAGTACGGAACATTAGAGTCGTCCGGTATTACGGTAAAGAAGTCGTTGTGCTAAAGGCAGAGGCACTTTCAGAGCCGGTGTCATTCGATAACGCATTCTTCGAGCGTCACGGTAACGAAGTAATTGAAGTTAAGGGTGCGCAGGTTGGAGCGTTGTATAAGAGATTCCTTGGTGCCAATACTTAGGTTGATAAGGGCGAAAAGGTGTCACAGAAAAAGGTGTCATGGACAATTTCTGACAGCGGAATGGCTTCGGGGATGAGGATGAGGTGCGAGAAACGGGGGCAGAAATTGGGGGTCAGAGTGCACTTTCTCGAAAAGTCGACTCTGACCCCTGTTTTCTGGTCTGGTTGGCGATCTGCGCCATGCCTTTCGCTCGCGCGACAATGCCAAGTGCGTTCGCGATGTAGCTGGCATCCCCGCTTTCGAAAGCATCGGCCATGAAGGTCGCGATCTCCTCGTCATCGACGAGCGCTGCCGCTGGATCGTAAGTCGTCAGTTTCTCAGCCATCGGTATCACTCCACTCTTTGGCCAGCTTCCTGGCCCTCGCAATGTCGGCATTCGGCGTTTTCTTTTCACCGCCGCAGAGCAACACGATCAGCACGGCGCCACGCTGCAGGTCGTACACCCGGTGGCCGGGACGGCCAGCCTACCGGGTCTTGACAGGTAGCGTGGAGCCGCATGGTCACGTCCATCTCTAGGTCAGGCTCTTGGTCGGAATGCCGCCAACGGCTCGGTATTTGTCCTCGCGGTGTAATTGATATCCCGCCCAGTCCGCCTTCTTAGCAAGAATCGGCTTGCCCAGAATGTCGAACTTGCTCCAGTCTTCGTCCCACGGCGCTTCGACTTGTTCCAGATTGACGTAGAAGAGGACCTTGCCTTTGAGTGCTCCCCAGTTTCTGTAGGCGTAGCGTAGTTCTGCGCAAGTGACGGGCTCAGTCTTGATCTTGTTCTCGATCTGCACCTTCAGTACTGGCTCGGCGCGTTTTCCGCACACGGTGATCATGTCGATGTTGTCGAGGATGAAATGAACTTTGGCGTCCTTGTAGATTGTCTCGGTCGCCACCATGCCGAGACCAAACTTGCACCCTCGGCGCAGGGCTGTGTAGAGCCCGGCATATGCTCTCGCTTCAGCAGATTCCAGCACGTCGACGTTCTTCATCACCTTCATCGGATCCATGAGAGGAACCGCGTCTGGGCTGAAGCGGGACCTTTGCAACGAATCGGAATACCGCTCCGCAAATGCATGACGCGTACTCTTGGTTTCGGGCTCGACCACGAATTGCTGGTTGATCTTGTCCCATGATGGCTTGTCCTGGAAGCGCGCACGCATCTTCTGCGCATTCTTCAAGGGCTCGATGTTGCCGGCGCGCTCCTGCTTCAATTCATCGTCGCCCTTGGCACGTCGCTGCTTCAGGTAGTCGGCGTTAACGCCTGCATATCCCTGCAACTCGCTCGTACCAAACCAGTTATTGAAGCTGTCGATCTGATACCAGGCGAAGCCCATTATGGTTCGCGTTCCCTGAGGAACTCGTTTGAAGTATTCCTCGCGTGCATCGGTTCGGCCATATACCAAGTCGCCGCGCGAAGGGGTGAATGCATCGAGAAAGTTTGGCATGAGTTTGTCTCCCTGTGATCCAAGAAGGAACTAGACCATTTACAGCCGTGCGCATCGCGCCAGCGAACCCCGAAATACGCCGCCGTCCGAATTCACTGGCACGTAGAGCCGGATACGACAAGAGTCCCCGACGTTCCTCCATTGAGGAACAAGACGCAAGCGCCATGACCCATCGCCGAAAAACCCGGGTAGTGGCGGCCCGGGCCAGAGACATTTTTGCTCGATGCCTGTCGAACATTGACCCCATTAGCATCGCTCATCGCCGTATTCGCCACTTGATCCGTCATTCCGCCCGCTTCGTCGCATCCCGGTTGACCAGCCCCTCCCAGGTATCCAGCCTCGTGCAGCGAGGTTGAGTCCAAGCATGACGCCCGTCGCAAGTCGACGCAGGCTGGGCGTGATCTCGTCTACGTCCTCATGTCTCCCACCCAAGGCACCGCGATGCGCAAATACTTCCTGCTGCTTGCCTGCTTCCTCGCTTCTTCACCATCACACGCCGAGGTCACGTCAGTCGAGGTCACCAGCCGACAGCCCTGGGTGGGCGGGGAGTCCTTCGGCAAGGTGGGCGCGTACGAGGTGCTGCGCGGCACCGTTTACTACGCGATCGATCCGCGTAGCGCTTCGGCGCGCGACGTTGCCGACATTCGGTTTGCGCCGGTCGATGCGCACGGCCTGGTCGAGTATTCCGGCCCGTTCGTGATCATTCGTCCTGTCGATGCCGCTCGTGGAAACCACACGACGTTGATCGAGGTGGCGAATCGTGGGCGGACGGAGATGGACGGCGTGTTCTTCGAAACCGAAGACGGGCTGGACCTGATGGCACCCGGCAAGGTGCAGAAGCTGACGGATCCGACTTTCTTCAAGCTCGGCTATTCGCTGGCGTGGGTGGGGTGGCAGGCCCGGATGGAGCCCGGCAAGTTCGGCCTCCAGGTTCCCGTGGCGCACGTGCACAGCGCGGCGCGCGCCACCTTCGCGGCCGACGACATGATGCCGGACCGCAGGACCTTCGATTTGCCGTACAACGGCTTTTACTGCGCGCACGACGCCAAACAACCCCAGGCGGTGCTTCGTTCGCTGACCACTTTCGACGATCCGGGTACCGTGGTGCCGCGCAAGTCCTGGCATTTTGCGGCCGCGTCGGTCGAGCAGAAGAACGATGCGCGCTGCGCCATCGTGCTGGACAAGCCCGCGGCAGCGGATGCGTATTTCAGCTTCGTCTACGAGGGTGAGGATGCGGCGGTGATGGGCCTTGGCGAGGCGGCCTTTCGTGATTTCGCGGTGCATCTGAAGGCGAAGAACATTCCCTCCGCCATCAACGATCGCCCCGGCGACGCCGTCGC